>Ga0078972_1000209_pt1 | contig 240492 bp, 228 predicted proteins | sample YelNatPaOPGAMG01_FD_67568 | JGI IMG/M metagenome (GOLD analysis project Ga0078972, IMG submission 67568) | Hot spring thermophilic microbial communities from Obsidian Pool, Yellowstone National Park, USA - OP-RAMG-01 (SPADES assembly) (version 2) | ecosystem: Environmental > Aquatic > Thermal... | reverse complement strand
TAAGCCTGCCGCCTGGGGAGTACGGCCGCAAGGCTGAAACTTAAAGGAATTGGCGGGGGAGCACCACAAGGGGTGAAGCTTGCGGTTTAATTGGAGTCAACGCCGGAAATCTCACCGGGGGCGACAGCAGAGTGAAGGCCAGATTAAAGGTCTTGCCAGACGAGCTGAGAGGAGGTGCATGGCCGTCGCCAGTTCGTGCCGTGAGGTGTCCTGTTAAGTCAGGCAACGATCGAGACCCGCATCCCCAGTTGCCATTGACCTTGAGTCAAGCACACCGGGGAGACCGCCGCCGATAAGGCAGAGGAAGGAGCGGGCCACGGCAGGTCAGTATGCCCCGAATCTCCCGGGCCACACGCGAGCTGCAATGGCAGGTACAATGGGTTCCAACCTCGAAAGGGGAAGGCAATCTCTAAAACCTGCCGTAGTTGGGATCGAGGGTTGAAACTCACCCTCGTGAACATGGAATCCCTAGTAATCGCGTGTCACTATCACGCGGTGAATACGTCCCTGCTCCTTGCACACACCGCCCGTCGTTCCACCCGAGCGACTCTTGGGTGAGGCGTGGTCCTTTTGTGGCTGCGTCGAATCTAAGTTTCGTGAGGGGGGAAAAGTCGTAACAAGGTGGCCGTAGGGGAACCTGCGGCCGGATCACCTCCTAAGAAAATGCAGCCTACAAAGCCAACTGGAGGAGAAAGGACGTGAATCAACCACAAAACGCTAAAGCCTTAATTATCATATTCTTGGAATCCTAGATTTTCGCATACATGTTTCCATTACGTAGACTTGGCTTTAGGTTGCTTACAAGTTTGCATATAGTTCAAAACATTTGAAAGTTTATTCCCCTAAAATTTTGCCTGTGTTGTAAGGGATAAATTCTCTTATTTCTTCAACTGAAGTCTTCAGCAATTCTTTCTGTTTTTCTTTTGATGTTTTTTTCGACACGGCTTTAAGGACATGCCTTAACAGTTCTTTGCCTGTTAGGTTTCCTGGAACAATGATTACATACACGTTTGTTTTAGCCTTAACTGCATCAGCTGGTCCACCAATAAACTTTATCTTACTTTCATCTTTGGTAGCTGTAATGCCGACAGCTACTTTTAATGGGACTCCTCGTAGCCAGTTTCTCTTTCCACTGACGACAAATGCTCCATGAGGCACATGTTCCCCAGATGGTGCACCTTTGCTCAATTGGTCTGGTTTAATCCAATAAACATCAGTTGAAGCGAAGCCTTCACGCCAAGCTCTTGAGAAGGCCGCAGCAAATTCTCCTGCTTCACGTATGCATTGTTCGCTTGGTTTTTTCCCTCCAGTTTTGATGATGACGAAGGGTGCACCTGTAACGTCAGCATGAAAAACAATATCATCAGCACTTGTGTATTTTTTAATTAGAACTTCGTTGCTTACTGCATCCTTGCCAGCGACTATTAAGAAGCCATCGGAAGATGTAAACCAGCGGAATTTTTCAAACCATTGTTTACCTTTGATTTTTCGTTTAGCCAGTTCTTTAGCAACTTCATTAGGTTTAGCATATGTCAGGGTTTCAGCCTGCTTAATTTTCGCTTCAATTTCTGCCAGTTTCTTACAAGTTTCGTCTAAGGAAGCTTTTGCACCATTCATTTTTTGTTTGGCTCGTTTGCTTCGTTCATAATATCGTCCAGCATCATCATAAAGTCGTCCATGTAAATCTAACCCAAAACTCAAACCGTCTATTTTAACATAAATTATCAAGCTTTTTACATCTAAAGATTCAAAGAAGACACTGGGTTTCAAGCCAGAACGTTTTTCAGCCAAAATCTCGGAAACAATAGTGTTCCAGTCTTTTCCATTTTTTTTAGCAATCCAGAATTTATCCAACAAAACTTGAAGTTCGCCAGCGTGTGCATAAATCATGTCTCCAATTTTCTTATTCTTCAAAACGTCTGCTTCTGCTTCAGCAAAAGTCTTCTTTTGACTTTCCATGATACGTTTAAGCCTTTCAGCCTCCCGTGTCAGCTTGTCAACCTCTAAATTTGCTGTGGCCTTTTCAACAGTACCTATTTGAATGTAGAATTCATCTAAGGCTCCATTAAAACTGCTAAAAAACTTGCATTCCAATCTTTCATAGCGTTTAAGTCTGAAAGGCACAACATCCATAAACCCGCCACTTTCATCCAGAACAATACAAGGCTCCAATTTGCCTGTTAAAACTTGAGAAAGCAAAATTTGCAAATTATCATAAATAATGTTTACCTCAACTTCACTTAACATGTTACAAAGCTTAGTTTTATCTATTCCAGCTCTTAGCAGAATCTCCTCAGAATAGGTGCCTCCGATGCTTAAGCATCTAGTGAGAGCACGTACAATTTCAACATCGCCAAGATTCTTTAGCTCTTTCAGCAAGTCTTCTTTGCTGACTTTTAACGGGTTTTTTCCGCCAGAAGGTGCAAAAGCAAATATCTCACCGCGAAGAATACTGCGATCTCTCATTCGCTTATACGTTAAAGCTTGCACAATCTTGCCTTTCCCATCTATAAGGATTATGTTGCCTTCGCCGAAAAGCTCTAAAACAAGCTCAAGCTCGCCAGCTTTGGTTTTGAAGGAGAAAATTACTACCCGTTCAAATTCATACTGTTCAACATTTTTGAGAAAACCATTCCGCAGATATTTTCTCAAAGCCATACAAAAAGCAGGTGGAACAATAGGCTTTTCAACGATATAAGAGGTTAAATGAAGCCTTTTAGATGATTCCAAAATCAACCCGAAAGCTGGCTTATCAGGTTTATGAAGTTTGATGAGCAATGTTTTTGAGTCCAATTGGTAAACGTTGCTGACACGAGAATCTATAATTGCCCCTTTCAACTCTCGAACAACCGCAGCTACATCAAAACTTGTAAACTCCTTCATAGGCAACCGGAATCACTTTCCCGAGATTTATAACCACTACCAAACTATAAATAGACAACTTTAAATCATAATCAAAATATAAAAGGCAAGGACGTAGGAAACTATGACACCATTAGAGAAGATATACTGGTTAAGAGCAGCCTTAGGAATAGCTGCAGCTTTCTTATGTGCAGTCTATGGAATATTAGTTCCAGGAGCAATTAGCAATACGGAATTTCCTTTGAACACTTTTCTGAATAGCTTATCAATTGCTTTAGCTCTTTATTTAATCTCATTCTACATGATAAAAAACATGTTTATACTTAAAGTGGAGAAGCCGCAAAAACTTGCAACAATGGGAATAGGCATATACTTTTTCACATGGTTGGTTTTCTGGATTTTCCTATACACAATAATTGCAGGAGCACCCTAAACTTTTTAGTCTTCAAGAAACTTTTCTATTGTAGCTTGGCTTTTATCTTCCTTCACACCTTCAAGCTTTGTTTCTTCCGATATTATGACAGCTTTATTGTTAACATTTGAATTGTTAGCGCTTTGAATTTTGGAAACATCCATTCTGCTGAGAACGCGCATACATTCAGCCCAAGCTGAAAAGAACCCGCGGTCAAAATCTCCGTGAAGCCCATTTTTCACATGGTCCAGAAATTCTCGCCTATAACTATGCAAAGTAGTCTTGTCGTTCAGTTCTAATTTTGAGAAAAATGCATAGGAATCGTTATTGTTAGATTTTCTTGCAAGCATCATTCCATACAGCGCTCTGAAATAGCCGCGATTCCATTCTGTCTTATGCATTCGCTGCTTAATCCTTTCTAATTCCCGTTCAGCTTCAGTAAATTGTCTATTCACCACAAGTTGCAAGTAGCGAGTCACTAAAGCTGAGGGAACAGGCATATTTCCTAACGTCCACGAGATTTCAGTCTTTCTTCTTCAGAAACATCTTCTATGCCGTTCTCAGTTACCTTAAGGATTTCTTCACCTTCTGGCAAATATGGACTTGAAACTAAACGGGCTATGCGTATAGGACCATGAGCAGCTCTCCGCAGATAAACACGTGTGTGGCTCGTGTGTCCAACTATGTGCCCGCCAATAGGATGAACGGCATCTCCGAAGAAAACGTCTGGTTTAGCCATAACCTGATTAGTGACAACAGCCACAGCATTGAAAGCTTGCGCTAAGCGAATAAGTTTATGCATATGCTTGTTCAATTTTTGCTGTCTGGAAGCCAACATTTCACGTCCAATGTATTCACTTCTGAAATGAGCGGTTAAAGAGTCAACAATAATTAACCTCACATTATTCTCTTTGATAACCTCATCAACATTATCTAAAAGAAACATTTGATGATCAGAAGTGTAGGCTTCAGCATAAATAATATTTTTAGCAGCCTGCAAAGGGTCAAGATCCAAATGCCTAGCCATCTGTGCAATTCGCTCTGTTCGAAATGTGTTCTCAGTGTCAATATACAATGCGGCACCATTAAGCCCACCCCTTTCAGGTGGCAACTGGACATTAACGCACAATTGATGACAGATTTGACTTTTTCCACTTCCATACTCACCATAAAATTCGGTGATGGTTTGCGTTTCTAATCCTCCATCTAAAATTTTGTCCAAAGCTTTGCTGCCAGTTGTTAAACGCAAAACACTTTGGCGCATCTTAAGAAGTTCATCCGCTCGAATAAAAGTGACGCCAATAGCTGACCGAGCGGCTTCAATAACGGCAAAAGCCTTCTTTTCACTTATTCCTGCAGGCTCTAGCTCACGCGTGGTAGCCATAGCTAAAGACTCAACTGTGTGAAATCCCAATTCACGCAATTTTTGAGCGGTAGCTGGTCCAATACCTGGGAGGTCTTCAAGCAACTCATATTTCTTCTTAGGCACTGGAGCTTCTGACTGTTCTTCTTCACTCATCAAATCATTTCTCCTTCACGACTCATGAAAAGTTAGGTTATGCCCTATTTAAAATAAACGAAAGAGAGTATCACCAAGTTTATGGAGAGATAAGTTAAAGTGATAGCTAACTTGAGAACCATCTTAGGTTTAAGTGATAAAACAAGATAAGACATAAGTACATGAACATTTCATAAACCGACAAAAAAGAGGAGAAAAGATCATTGGAAACAACAAAAATCGTTGAAAATGTCGCATTTAACATTTTAAAACAAGCAGTAATCTATTTGCCAGAAGACGTGAAACAAGCATTGAAAAAAGCGTACAAGGAGGAAACAAGCGAAACAGGCAAAACACAACTGAAGGCAATATTAGACAATATTGAGCTTGCAGAAAAATATCAAGCTCCAGTATGCCAAGACACGGGCACAATAATATTCTACATAAAAGCAGGCTCAAAAGCAAAAGATTTAGACAAAGTTGAAAATGCACTTATAAATGCGACACGGAAAGCCACAAAAGAAATTCCACTAAGACCAAATTCTGTTGACCCCTTCACTCAAAAGAACAGCGGAGACAATACAGGAAGATACATACCATTCACACATTGGGAAATTGTGCCGGGAGACAGCCTAGAAATGACTGTAATGACAAAGGGCGGAGGCTCAGAAAATGTTTGCATAAGTGGAATGCTTGTTCCAGGTGAAGGAATCAATGGTTTGAAAAAATTCGTTATTGATGCAGTGATAAAGGCTGGCGCTCAACCATGTCCACCAACAATTTTAGGCATAGCCATGGGAGGCGGAGGAGACATAGCTATGAAAATAGCCAAAAAAACTTTACTAAAACCCTTAAACGAATCTAACCCAGACCCAACAATAGCAAAATTGGAAAAGGAAATATTTGAAGCAGCAAACATGACTGGAATTGGCCCAATGGGATTAGGTGGAAAAACAACAGTTCTCGGCGTGCACATTGACTATGCGTTTAGGCATCCAGCTTCTTTTCCTGCAGCTGTTGCTTTCAACTGCTGGGCTGCAAGAAGAGCATCGGCGCGAATTAATGCTGACGGAACTGTGGAATATTTAACACATAAAGTAAAGTGGTGAGAGGTGAAAAAATGACTATTTACAGATTTAAGACGCCAATTTCAGAAGAAGATGTTCGCAAGCTCAAAGTAAACGATGTACTCTACATAACCGGAACAATAGTCACTGCAAGAGACCAAGCGCATAGGAGAGCATTAGAATATTTCAAACAGGGAAAACCTTTACCCATAAACTTGGAAGGCTTAGCAGTTTTCCACTGTGGACCAGTTGTAAGCAAGGAAGGAGACAAATGGGTTGCCGTTGCTGCAGGTCCAACAACAAGCACGAGAATGGACATTTTCGAGGATGAATTTGTCAAAAACTTTAAAGTTAGAGTAATCATCGGCAAAGGTGGAATGGGTAAGAAAACGACTGATGCCATGGCTAAATATGGCGCTGTATATGGTGCTTTCACAGGAGGAGCGGCAATATTAGCGGCGAAAGCCATTAAAAACGTCAAAAATGTTGAATGGTTAGATTTAGGAACACCAGAAGCCTTATGGATTTTTGAAGTTGAAAATTTCGGTCCACTTGCTGTAGCCATCGATTCCCATGGAAACAACATTTTCATGGATGTTACAAAGAAGGTTGAAGAGAACAAGCAGAAGATTTATCAGAAGCTTGGTCTGTCTCCTTAGCCCTAACCATATTTTTTCTTTTTATTTTTGTGTTTGATTTTTGATAGTGAGTTTCGATTCTGTTTAATGCGTCGGAAGATTTAATACATCATTTCTTATCCAATGTGAAACCAGTGAAAAACATGTTCAAAAACTTCAGAGATAAAATAGCCCTTTCAGGAATAACGGTGCTACTAATAGGCGTAGCCTTGCTAGTATTCACCTTCATAAGCGCCTATGGATTCCTAACTCAGAGTTTGTCAATAATTACGTCTGAAGATTTAGCGCGAACATTCGGCGAAGCATTAGCTCCTCTCATTGCCACCAGCATACGCATAATGTATCTTGGAGTCATGGGTTGGATAGGTTCGCTCCTAACGATAAGAGGAGTAACAATAATCGCACACATACCGCCAATCAGTACAGTAACTACACCACAAAAATTACACGAGTCCCAACAAAAACCGTTGCCACAGAAAGCCAGAGAAGAAAAATCAGAAAAAGAAACCAAACCAGAGGCTAAGCCGCCAGAGCAGGAATTTGTGGTTATGCCTCCAGAACAGGTTGTTCAACCAAAGCAAGAAGAGAAACAGAAAAACAATTCCCCATAGCAAAGCCAACCTCTAAAATTCAAGGCATAACAGACCATAAAGGTGCAGATATGCGAATACCAATTCGAATGATAAGCATAACCACAACATTCTTCTGGATATTTCTAATCGCCTTCTTCATTACAGCAGTGTACTCAATCAAAGACGTGCACTTCAATATTGGTAAAACACAAATGAGCACAACTTCAGATAACAAAATAGTTCTCTCTCTACCAATATCAATCGAAAATAGAGGCTTTTACAACATAGACTATTTCAGCATAAAAACAACAATTTCAGATAAGAATGGTTCCATAATAACATCTGGGTCCACTTTGATGCCAGTTATAAGGAAGAATGACGAGATCGTTATAAATCATAATATGACGATTAATGCAACTGATTTGCTTCACAAAAATGAGAGCTATTTGTTTAATGATAGTGAATTAATAATCTATGAAGTATTAGGTTTAAGAATTGCGGAAATGATTCCAATTCAAGCTTCAGCAAACTTTTCTATACCTTGGGGTGCACCATTCTACAATTTCACACTTGGACAAACTCGATCTAATGCATATAATGATACACATTTGAGAGTTACCATTCCAATAAGCTTTGAGAACCATGCTTTCTTTGATTTTAATGGAACAATACAGATACGAATGTACAATAGCACTGATAGGCTTGCGGGTGAAGGACAAACAAACATAGTTGTATGGCAAAATTCTCCGTATAATGGCTCAATAGAATTTCTTGCCAAGATGACAGACTTCACAGACTCAGGGTGTTTTGAAGTAAATCTTCAAACTTCACTTTTTAAGTATGAAGGGATGATGATTCCTTATGGTTGAAGCCAAAAGTGATTCGAAAGTTAAGAAAATTGTGTTTAAGGCTTTAAGGTCAACAGTTAAGGGAGTAATATTCTACGGAATCTACTTTTTCACATGGATGCTTTTGTCGCCGATTTCAGAGTATGTTCCAGAATTGCAGCAAATGATTGAAGCTTTTGTCATAGTTTATATTTCATTAATGATCATTGAAGAACTTTTCTTAGGAACAATTTTCCAATATTTCTTTAATGTGACTAAGTCCTTGTTTGTAATTGGTTATTTGATTTTCTCGCTAAAGGGAGGAGTTTTTGGAATAACATTTCAAAACGTGAACTTAACCATAGACTTTCGTTTATTCCTATCAGCCGCAATGCTCCTCAGCATGTTAGGACTTTCAAAATCTGTATTGCAGGCAATAAATTACATGAATGAAAAGTCTGAATTCTCCAAAATCTAGTTTCACTAGATTATGGATTAGCAGCACAAGCGCTTTTTGTTTTTAGCAAGGTGGTCATAATTTTTTGCTCATTAAGTAAGCGTCTTCACCGTCAGCATAATATCCTTTGATTGTGCGTGTAATTTCAAACCCTAACTTCTTGTAAAGACTTATTGCAGGCGTATTAGTTACTCTAACTTCTAGAAAGCATTGTTTTGCGCCATAGATTTTCATGCCTTTGATTGCTTCGTTAATTAACGCCTCACCGATGCCTTTGCGTCTACTTTGTGGAAGAACCGCCACAGAAACAATGTGCCCTTTCTTTAGTAGACCACTAAAACCAAAATTGGATAAGCCTACTTCAGTGCGGCACATTATATAGCCGATGACTTCTCCATTTTCCTCTGCCACAATGAATGTTTCAGGAAATCTCTGATGCAAGTCCAAGAAAAAGTAGTTTGTGTAATTCTCTGGAAGACAAGTGTAATTAATGTGTATTACGCTTTGTAAATCGTTCATATTGAATTTCCGCAGTTTGAAGGTTTTCTGCAAGTTTCTTTCTCCGGCTTTAGTTCTTAAGCATAAATTTCAAGGATTGTTAATAATTTTTCTATTTACTCCCTTTGAACTTTAACTTCTGGATGCGTAAAGTTTCCATAGGGCATAACCCACACCTTGCCATTTTTTCCTGCAAATTTAAACGTTTCATTCAAAGCATCATTCACAGCTCTTGCAGTTTTCAATTTGAAAATATTTATTGCATAATAATCTGGCATAGAAGAAACCAAAAAAATCGTGTGATTTTGCAATGCTTTTAAAAGATAATAGGCTTTATGCCCACCTAAAACAAAATTATGCTTAATCTCACGTTCAACAGCCTTAATATCGCCAAACTTAACCATCCAATCATAAAAAACTTGATTCCCATGACCTTCAGGACATTCAGCCACCAAAACTATTACGCCACCACGTTTAACAACTTCAAGCGCACTGTCAACACCCTTGTAAGCTTGAAAGAGATTAACATCTGCTGGATAGCCGCCAGGACTAACGACGACTATGTCTGCTTTGCGGTCTACGGATACACGGTACATTTCATCAACAACTTTAACTCCCTCATAGAAGGCTTGTTCCAAATCGCCAGCAAAAGCTTTGACGATTTCTCCTTTGCTATTAGTTACAACATTCAAAATGAAGTCTACTCTAGCCAGTCTTGCAGCTTCAACCATGTCTTCATGAACTGGATTTCCCTCTAATACTCCAGTTTTCGAATTAGGATGCAAGATCATAGCATGATTATTCTTAATTGTTTCTTCACCTGAAACTGCAGGCAAAACGCTTTTTCTTCCACCACCGTAACCTGCATAATAATGAAAACCAATATCGCCTGTCAAAATTTTTACGTCTGCTTCAGCAAAAGCTTTGTTCAAATAGATTTTGTTTCCATATTTCTGGGTTGTGCCCACATAAACAAGGTCTTGAGCCCTACAATCATGGCTTATGGTTTTAACACGGTTAAGAACCTCTTCGCCCAAAAGTCTAACAGCTTCCTCCTGTGTAACAGCCTTATGTGTTCCGCAACCAAAAATCACTATTACCTGTTCATCTTTAACTCCCGCAGAATTCAATTCATTCAGTATCGGCGGAACCATTAAGCGGCTTGGCGCTGGTCTTGTGGCATCATCAACAACTATTGCCACCTTATTCCCAGGCTTGACAATTTCACTTAGCCTTTTAGAGCCAAGCGGCTCTTTTAATGCTCTCTCAATTTCACTCGAAGCGTCAGAAACACCAAGTTTTTCTTTTGGTTCAATTAAACCCAGAAAATTCTCTGTTGGAATTCTTGCACAAACTTCTGTTTTTCCATAGGGAAGCCAAACATCAACCATAAACCATCACGTTAAATATGAAAAACACTCAAACAGCAGTTATTAAGCCTTTACTAAAGAAGCATGCCAATAACCAAATACGATGCAGAAACAACTTTATATCCTCCAATTTGATGGTTCATGAGACAAAGTGGAAATTTATGGGTCTGCTAGACCTTCTCAGACGAGAATTCAGCTTCATTACTGGCAACTACCGAATTCTCGTCATAAGCTGGGTAATCATGGACTTGGCAATGGAAATGCCTGTTCCAAACTTTCAATTATATGTCCAAGATATTTTGGGTGGAAACAATTTTCCAATGGCGTTAGGAATAATAGGCTTTGCAAGTTGGGTTGCAATGGCAATTGTGGCTTTTCCAGGCGGTTTCCTTGCAGATAAATATGGCAGACGTTGGCTTATTACAACGATGACCTTCATTATGGCGCTGTCAAATTTGTTCTATGCTTTTGCTCCAACATGGCACTTCATCCTAATCGGAGCAATTGTCCACAGTCTCTGCCTTATCTATCAACCTGCCTTATTCGCAATGGTTCAAGATTCACTTCCTCCAGAACGCCGAGGAATGGGGTCCTCATTAATACAGCTTATTCACGGCACATTCAACACCCCAGGTCCTGCAATAGCAGGCATCCTAATGTGGCAATTTGGCTTGGAATTGAGTATGAGAATCATCTATGTTGTAATGACAATTCTTTATCTCATCGCAGCGATATGGCGGCTAAAATTGAAGGAGACTATGAGCAATAGTGAGCCTATTCGTTTCAGATATTTCATCTCCTCATATCCAAAAGCTATAAAAGAAAGCTTTAACGTGTGGAAAGCTGTTCCACGCTCAGTTTTTTGGCTTTTTATCGTTCAAATTCAAGTGATGTTTGGAATGTCACTTACCAACGTAATGAACGCAATATATGCGACACGGGAACTCGGAATACCTGAAGAACAGTGGTGGCTCACTTTTGTCCCACTTTTGTTAACAATGATTGCAATGTCTATTCCAATCGGAAAAATGGTTGACAAAATGGGCAGAAAAATTCCGCTAATTTTGGGCGTGTTCACTTTATGCATGGCTACACTGATTTTTGTAATGGGAAACCTAATAACAGTCATGATATCGATGATTCTGTTTGCAACTGGCCAATTATTAGTTATGACCTCAGCGATGGCGCTTTCAACAGATCTTGTTGAACCTGAGAACAGAGGGAAAGTTGTTGGATTCAGAAACTTTGTTGGGTACGTCTTTAACGGTATAGCCATGTTACTGGGCAATTATTTATATGTAGGCTTTGCTCCGCAATTACCCTTCTATTTAACACTGATTTTGCTTATACCTGCATTTATAATAATTCTGTTTTTAATTCAAGAGGAAGAAAAGTAAAGACGGCTTTGCCGCTCCATCTCTTTTCGAAAAATTTTCAATAGTAACTTGATTAGCTTAAGATGCAGTAAGGCTTAAGCAAAGAGCACAAGCCCTTTAAAACTGAGAAACATAATAATTAGACGATGTGATTGGTATGCTGATTGAAAAATCTCCTAAAAAGAATGAAATACTATTTGTATGGTTTAACCACTATGCTGGAGTAACCATTAAAACCCCTACGAAAACATTAGTAATAGACCCCGTTGACGTTAAATCTAAAGAGTTCAAAAATGTTGATGCAGTTTTGATAACGCATGAACATTATGACCATCTGGATCAGGCGCTTGTTTCGGAAATTCATAAATTGACACAGTGCATCGTTGTGGCTGATTCAACATCTGCAAGAAGACTGCGAAACGTAATTGCCTCAGAAAAGCTGCGTGAAGCTCAGCTTGGTTCAGAAGTGAAGATTGGTGAAGTCTCTGTGAAAGTTGAAAAATGTAATCATCCAGCAGCCACGCCGGTCTCATTCATAATAACAAGTGAGGATGGAGTAAAAGTCTTTCACACAGCAGATAGTTTACCATTTCCAGAAATGGCTTCAATAGGTGAAAGAGAAAAACTTGATGTTGTTTTCTGCACTGTATCAATTGCACCTAGGACATCGCCAGAAACTGGGGTTGAAATTGTTAAATTAACAAAACCTAAAGTGGCAGTTCCCTATCATACAGGCTCAACAGCAGACTTGAAAAAGTTTGGCGAACTGCTTAAAAAAGAAATGCCAAACGTTACTTGTCTAATACCAGAAGTTGGGAAAATTTATCAGGTTTCAAAACGGACGTGAAAAGTTGCCAAATAAACAAGGCGATGAAACTATTAAAGTTGAAATCTGCAAAATTCTTAACAAGATAGGAGCATTACAGTTTGGAACTTTTAAACTCACAAGTGGTAGAATAAGCCCCTACTACATTGACTTGCGAATAGTGCCAAGTTTTCCAGATGCTTTCCAAAAAATTTGCAATTTCTACATAGAATTTGTAAGAAAAGAGATAGAGGACAAAAATTTTGAAAGAATAGCAGGAATTCCAGTTGCAGGTATACCATTCGCATCCATAATTGCCTACAATCTGAAGAAACCATTTCTTTACATCCGCAAGGGTATGCGTTTTCATGGAAGACAGAGAAGAATTGAGGGAATTCTCGCTCCTGGAGATAGAATTTTGCTTGTTGATGATTTAATCACAACAGGCATATCATTAAGAAATGCGGCAAAAGGTATAAGGGCAGAAGGCGGAGTGGTGTCGAATGCAGCTGTGCTTTTAGATAGAGAAGAAGGAGGGAGGGAAAAACTGGAAAAAAATGGGATAAAGCTTTACGCAATGCTTAAAGTCAGCGAGACAGCTGAAAAACTTTGCGAGATTGAGGCAATAGATAAGGAGCAATTGAAAACTATTTTGAGACAAGTGAAAAAGTATAGAAAATGATTGTGGAAACGCAAAAGGCTTATTCATAGAATATGAGTTCTTGTTCCTCTAAAATGTTGTGAAGCTTATACACTGCATCATAAACATCTTGTTCTTTCTTTGCTCCAGTGCAAACAAGTTTCCCACTGGCAAACAAAAGTATAACAACTTTAGGTTCATCCATCCTATAAATTAAACCAGGAAACTGCTCCGGCTCATACATTGTTTTTCCAAGAACATAAGCGGATTTTTCAAGGTCTATCATGCCGCCTAAGCTTGCAGAAGCAACTATATTCTGTATTTTCAGCTCAGGCTTACTGATGATTATTATCCCACCCTTCTTCAGCTCTTTAATAACTTTAATGACAGCCCTCCGAGCTTCTTTTTCTGATTTTGCACCAGTACAAACCATTTTCCCAGAATTAAAAATCAAAGTGGCTGTTTTCGGTCTTTTAAGCCTGAATACTAATCCTGGAAATTGTTCAGGACGGTACTCTACACCTGGATAACCTTTCACAACAGCGTTTAAGTCAACTTTTTGGCTTAAGGTTGCAGATGCAACAACATTTTCAATATTCACAATAGCTTTAACTTTAGGCATTAAGATCACGCTTAATAGTGAATGTTTAAATACCCTTTATAAAGGCTTAGGTTTTAAATACTTGTTTCTAAACTCTTTTCAATTCCAGTTTTGGGTTTTAACATCATTCCAAGTTTTTTATCAAGATGAAAATATTTAATTGCGATCCAAAGATTGTATAGGATAAGGATTAACAGTGAAACTTGCATCCAAGACAATGTAGGAACCCCTGGACGAAGGCCCTCATGGACGCTGTCTGTTACATAACAATTAATTGAGTATGTGAAGAAACCTTGAGAGATGGAGGCATTATGCACGTAGTTCCAAGCTTTCTTAAAGCCTAGCTGGTATTGCAAATCAGTGTACATACCCATAATAGTTACATCTTTAGGCACCGGTTCAGCACCTATTTGATAAAAAGTGAAGCTTCCGAAGAGGCTAAAAAACAAAAATCCTACGAGAAGAATGTCCAAAATTATTGAAAACACAACTCCGATATCCAGTTTTCCAAATAATCTCTTTTCTTCTCCATTCTCTTTTTCAGCTGATTTCTTTTCTTCGTCACTAGTAAAAAGTGAAAACATTATACCGACAACAACTATTATTAAAACTATAAAGAAGTAGAAATTCCCCAATTTATTAACGTACAAAGAAAAATTGCCTATATATGGAATTTTGGCTATTACTTTGCCAATAAGGTCTTTTTCATTAAATTGCTCTTCCGCACCTACATTATTATTGTCTCCATGAGTGGTAATCCACCAACCATCTGCCCTATACTCTTTTTTGACTGCTCTGTGGACAACACGAAAATTCGGATCGTTATACTTCGGGTTTTTGAAAACAACAATGTCTCCATTCGTATAGTTGGCGTGTATTTGAGATGCATTTACTCCTTGAATTATTATTATATCACCTATGTTTAATGTTGGCAACATACTTTCAGAGACTACTGCTAATGCTGGATATTCAGTGTTCATCACCAGTTGTGCGCCATACCAGAAACCAAAAACTATCACTGCCATTAAGGCAACCATTAGAGCCATTTGGAAATAGTCATTTTTCCAGATTCTTTTGAGTGTTTCTAAAGCCAAAGTTGCGCCTTCTTAAGATGAAACGTTCTTGTTGACTTATGTTTTTATGCTTTAAAACTTAACGCTTTAGAAATGGAAAAATAGGGGAAAGACGGATGAGCTTAAGGTTCTTCGGTTTGGTTCTTCAGTAAGCGAAGTTGTCTGCTTTGACCAGACTTCTAAATCTTTTTCTTGCTTAGCACTTCTCTGAATGGTTTCTTACATTTTGGACAGTCGAAGAGTCCAATTTCTAGCTGCATCTTCTTGCCTGATTTGTCTGGACGCCCAGCCATTTTCCATGTCTTTTTAGGCGTGTTAACGACGGTTCCACATTTTGGACATTTAGCCATTTAATTTTCCTCCAACATTCTCAATAGCCATGGTTTCATAGGATGATAGATAAAAAACTTTCCATTGTTTTCGAATAGAAAAATACTCTGCAAATACAAAGTTTAAACATATATATTGCAAAAAGATGATGCGAGTTTTTTGAAACTTTTTAGTCAAGACCTAAAAAAGCGCTACATGAAAGAATAAAATGGATTATGGAAGAAAAGTTTCGGTATTCCTTATTCATTTTCATGTCATAAAACATGGTTTAACAATTACTTGCATGGTCTTTTACGATAGAATCTATCAAGGAAATATTGATTCAATGCGCATGAATTAATATAAAAATTGCTTGATGATATTATGTTTGCATGCTCAATAACATATTTAAACAAAAATAGGCAAATATCATGACGTAAAGTTGCATCAAAAATGATTAAAACAACATACAAATTCTTTCATTCAGAATTTGGGGTTTCTCACTGTTCTAGATTTTTAGAATACCAAATGTATGTCTGTGCCTCTTTGAACCCTAATCTTTTAATAAATTGCATTCCAGCAGGATTGTTGCTTTCAACATCCACGATGACTATGCGTACACCTTTATCCTTGAACCGTTTTTCCAATTCTTTATACAATCTTCTTCCAACACCTCTTCGTTGCTTCATTTTTTGGGTACCTGCCCAAACGAAATAGCCGTAAGTCCATGGACTATATGGACGCTTCAATATTGTTCCTAGAGCGAATCCAACAATTCTTTTTGACTTCACATCTTCAGCTACGAGACAAAGTTCAGGTTCATTGCTGAAAAATGACATCAACTCGTCAACGTTCCATGTTCGATAAGTGAATTGCAGGCTTGACGGGGTGAAAATTTTTTCGCCTAAATGCCAAACTTCTGAAAGGTCTTCAAGAGTCATCTGTCGGATTTCAATTCGTGATTTAATTCGCTTAATACGTTTTTTGTGTTTCTTCACTTTTCTTAATGGTGACATTGATTTTCTCGTTTAGATAAGGAAAAATCGAATATAAAACATTTGAAAAGATTTTCCAAAATGCTTTTACCTATGGTTTTCCGCTGTATTCTTAGCATTTGAGGTTTACTCAAACTTGAAAGAATCTTCGAAAAACGCTTTTGACCTACTTGTTAAGCCAGTGCGAAGGCTCGTTGAGCAGAGAGGATTCTCAAAACCAACAGAGCCTCAGGAAAAAACTATTCCAAAAATTCTTGAAGGAAAAAATGTCCTGTTAATCTCGCCTACAGCAACCGGCAAGACTGAAGCTGCATTTCTACCAATATTAAGTATGCTTCTTCAAGGACAGCAAGGGACGCCAGGTATCAAGGTTTTGTATATTACGCCTTTGCGTGCATTAAACCGTGACATGCTGGAGAGGCTTGAGTGGTGGTGCAACAATCTTGACATAAAATTAGCTGTAAGGCATGGTGACACGGAAACGAAAGAGCGAACTAGACAAGCCAGAAGTCCACCAGACATTTTGATTACTACGCCTGAAACTTTGCAAGCTATTTTGCCAGGGTGGCTTATGCGCCAACACCTTCAGCAAGTTAAATGGATAATAATAGATGAAGTCCATGAAATGGCTGACAGCAAAAGGGGAAGCCAACTTGTTTTGGCTTTGGAAAGGCTTAGGGCGATGATTGGTAGAGACTTTCAAATGATAGGGTTATCTGCTACCATTGGCAGTCCAGAGAGAGTAGCTCAGTTTCTTGTTGGAAAGGATAGAAGTGTTGAAATTGTCCGTGTTCCAGTTGCCAGAATGATGCATCTAAAAATAGTTTTTCCAAAACCTGAATCTGAAGATTTTAGGCTTTCCTCAAAGCTTTATACACATCCAGAAGTTGCATCTAGGCTACGATTAATCCGCGACTACATTAGCAGGCATAAGTCTGTGCTTTTATTCACGAACACACGGGCAATATCAGAAGTTTTAGCGAGCAGATTCAAAGTTTGGGACATGGATTTTCCAGTTTCAATACATCATGGCTCTCTTGCCAAACCATCAAGAATAGCTGCAGAAAGGGGACTGAAAAACGGTGAATTGAAAGGACTTGTTTGCACAAGCAGCCTAGAGTTAGGCATAGATGTTGGCAGAATAGACCTTGTCATACAGTATATGAGCCCAAGGCAAGTGACGCGGCTTATACAGCGTGTAGGCAGAAGCGGCCACAGAATTGGACGAATAGCTGAAGGAATAATTGTTACAATGGATTCTGACGATGCACTTGAAGCTTTAGCTATAGCCAGAAAAGCTCTGGAAGAAGATTTAGAGCCTGTAGAGATTCCACCGAAGCCCTATGATGCTCTAGCCCATCAGATAGCAGGCTTGCTTATTAAAAATAGGAGATTGGAGTTTGATGAGATATATGAAATGTTCAAAAATGCTTATCCTTATGGAGATTTGACGATAGAGGATATAGAAAAAATCCTTAAGTATATGCATCAGCGTTTTCCACGCTTGGCATGGGTTTCCTTTGAAGATAAAATTGCGTTGAAACCGCGCACAACAAAGGCGCTATTTGAATATTACTTTGAAAACTTGTCAATGATACCTGAAGAGAAACAGTTTCTCGTTGTAGATGAGACAAGCGATTCTGCAATAGGAGTTTTAGATGAAGCTTTTATGGCTGAATACGGTAAACCAGGAACAAAATTCATTATTAGAGGAACCCCATGGCGAATATTACATATTTCAGAGGAAAAGGTACATGTGAAACCAGTTGATGACCCTACGGGGGCTATACCAAGTTGGATAGGTGAAGAAATTCCTGTTCCATTTGAAGTAGCACAAGAAGTGGGCTCAATTAGAGGTTTTGTTGAAGAACAAATTAAAAGGGGGATTTCACGAGAGGAAATCGCTGCAAAACTTAGTGAGAAATATCCTTCAGATGGGGAGACTATTTTGCGTGCTTTAACCGAAACAATAGAACATGTAGTTTCTGGTTTTCCAGTTCCAACAGAAAAGCGAATAATAATCGAAGACTGGGAAGACTTCGTGATAATTCATGCCAACTTCGGCTCTCTTACGAACAGAGCCTTAGCTCAACTACTTGGACAGCTACTTACAGAAAAAGTTGGATATGGTGCAGTCGTTCAACATGACCCCTACCGCATTTTCGTACAGACAATGGGCACAGCAAACTCGGATCAGATAATAAAATTATTCGATGAAATACGAACCATGCCAGATCATGCAGTAACAGATACTTTAACAAGGGCAACAGTGAAGACTGGACTGTTTAAGAGGAGGATGATTCACGTAGCCAGACGTTTCGGCGCATTGAAGAAATGGGCTGATTTTAGCAATGTAAGCCTTCAGAGATTGATAAAAAGCTTTGAGGACACGCCAATTTATGAGGAAGCCCTAAAAGAAGTGTTCACAAAAGATTTGGACCTTGAAAAACTTGTTTACGTTCTTGGAAAAATTCGGGAAGGCGAAATTTGCTTGCAAAAAGTTGAAACTGGCGGAAATGCTACACCCGTTGCTAGGGTCGGTATTGAACGAGTAAGCATGAAGACTGATTTGATTCCTCCAGAGAGGATGCGTGCAGTTCTTATAGAATCTGCGAGGGCACGATTACTTAACGAAACATGCAATTTTGTATGCACAAATTGCTGGAACTATATGGAGATGATACGGACTAAGGATTTAGCGGATAAACCTAAGTGCCCGAGATGTGGCTCCCAAGCTTTGGGACTTTTAAAGGTGGAAGAAGAAAAATTACTTCCAATAATTGAAAAGAAAGGGGAAAAACTAACAAAAAGCGAAGAAAAATTGCATAAGCAAGCATTGCAAACAGCTCAATTAATAGCGAAATATGGAAAAGTTGCTGCTGTTGCTTTGTCCGCTAGAAGAGTTCAGCCCTCAGACATCATTGACATTCTTAAAGAAGAATCAAAACTTGACGACAGGTTTTATGAGTTAGTTCTTGAGGCTGAGCGTAAGGCAATAAGCAAAAGATTCGGGTAGTAACTGGCTTACAACAACTTTAAATGAAAGATTGCTTTATTGTGCATAAATACTTGCTTAATTATTGCAGGAGAAAAATTATCTTGGAAATAAGTAGAAAAAAACTTCGCGAAGAAGTTCTTGAAAGAATTAAGTATGTTCAAACTTGCGTTTTGGCACGAGAAGTCTGCTTACTTGTACGCACAAACAGAGCAGTCTTAAATCCTAAGGATGTTCAGGAAATCTGCCTGTCCATATCAAAGCTCTGCAAAGAACGCGAATGTGACGAGGCAAGTGAACTGTGCCGCAAAGCAGCAGAGGCAATCGGTACTGGAGATGAGGAAAAATACTTGGAATTGTGTGCTCAAAGCTGCATGAAATGTGGAGAAGCTAGAAGACCAACACCGAAAAAAGCCACATACGTTGCTTGAGGATGCAGAAAAACTTTAAGAGTGCAGAAACATTGGATAATTCAGAACAAGAAATAAGCTATGTTTAACAGAGGGCACTTGAATGTATATTGCACCTTATGTTCCAAGCCCACCGCAAGTAATTCGTCAAATGCTAATTTTGTCTCAATTAAAACCAGGTGAAATCTTTTTTGATTTAGGCGCAGGCGATGGCAGAACAGTTGTAATGGCTGCAAAAGATTTTGGAGCAAGAGCTGTTGGAGTTGAGTTGAGAGAAGACTTGGTGAAAAGAGCGTTAGGCACTATTTATGAGAATGGTCTTCAAGACAGAGTTACGATAGTGAACAGCGACATGTTTAACGTAGACTTGACATCAGCAGATGTTGTTTTTCTATATTTGACGACGAGTGCAAATGAGAAGATTAAGCCTAAACTTGAAGCAGAGCTTAAACCTGGAGTTCGCGTGGTATCTCATGATTATGAAATTATCGGGTGGAAGCCCATCAAAGTTGAGAATTTCTGTGAAAATCAAACATTAGGATATCCTTCACATACAATTTATCTTTATAAAAAGTAGCATTTGCAATCAGTGAACAATTATGCGGCATACTTTCAAAACAGTTTTCAGAGTAACTTGGGCAGACACAGACTCAGCCCAAATTGTTCATTATTCCAACTATTTCAGATTCTTTGAAAGAGCAGAAGAAGAATTCTACCGACATTTAGGCTTCAGCTTCATAGACATTGGAGCAAAAGGACTTTGGCTTCCAAGAGTTGAAGCATTCTGTAGGTATAAGAAACCGGCAAGGTTCAATGACCTTATTGAAGTGGAATTAACAGTGAAAGAGTTGGGGGAAAAATCCGTAAAATATGGATTCAAAATTTTCAATAAAGAATCGGCAGCTTTGTTAGCAGATGGCTACGTGGTAATCGTCACAGCAGACAAGCAAACACAGAAAGCAACACTAATCCCAAAGGAAATTGTTGGAAAGTTGAAGCCTTTTGCAAACAAGTTTTTAAGAGAAAAACAATTTTTGAAAATTCAGTAAAATGCATAGGTAAAAGTAAATGTTATTCGTTCCTTGGCAATACATTTACGATTGGAAATGCAGCGCTTGCGGTCAATGTTGCAAAGCATACAGTGTCGTTCTAAATTTCTTAGAGTGGCTCAAAATTGTTAAGAACTATGGTGTGGAAAAAACTGTTTCAGGCTTAGATAAACTGTATATAAAAAGGAAGAGTGATGGTTCATGCACCTTCTTGCAGGAGTTTTCAAGCATACACTTGTGTGGGCTACAATATATGAAACCGAAAGCATGCAAGCTATGGCCATTCAAAATTCTCAGCAGACCAGAATATGGGTATGCAAATGAGGCGACATACTATTATGGTGGGAGTAAGCTTTTCATATATGCAGATTCTAATTGCAAGGGTCTTAGGTATGGAAGACCAACATGGGATTTTGCAACTAACACGTTGAAGGAGTTCATAGAAATTGCTTTAGATGTTCGCAGGGAGCAATACAAGACTACGGCAAGCATTAATTTTCAATTTTAACCTTACTCATATGATGTTAGTTGGATACCGTTCATACTGCAATTCATAAAGCTTCTTCAGCTTTTCACTGCTATCAATCTCGTTAACTGTTTTATCATTTCTAAAACGAATTATTTTTGGCACTCTTAAGGCGAAACCACTCGTGTATTCGTCAGTTTGTTGAATCTCTTGATAAGTAACTTCAACAACAATTGAAGGCTTAACAAAAACACCTTCAACATCTTCATCAGTTTTAGTATTTTCAATGATTGTTCTCAACGCATCCATCGTTTCTTCTGGTAGATTAGCAACTTTGCCAATAGTGTAGAGTTTCTTTTCAAATGGATCTCGAACAGCAAGCAAAAAAGAGGAATACCAGCCTGCTCTTGTACCCTTTCCGTATAAAGCTTTCACTATTGTGCAGTCTATGGTGTCGCGTTCTGGCTTCAGCTTAAGCCATGTATAAGTGCGTTGTCCTATCTCGTATGGTGAGTTCAAGTTTTTAACAACTATTCCCTCAAACTTCTTTCTTAAAGCCTCCTCGTAAAAGTGCATAAGTGCAACATCACTTTTGCAGTCAATGCCTTCTATGATATAATAGGTTGGCACAACATCCAGTAGATATTCTCGCCTTTTTGAAAGCGGCAAATTTACCAACTCTTGTCCATTTAAAAATAGTATGTCAAAAGCCTCAACTGTAACCTTAACTTTTTTCCTTCTCTCCTCCAATTCTTCAGGTGCAAGTTCCCTAGGCACTGTTCTTTGAAGCAAAGTTTGAAAAGGTAAAGGAGCCCCAAATTCGTCAATGGCTACGACTTCACCGTCCACTATACAACTTTGAGCATGAAAAGTCTTGGCAATTTCCACAATCTCAGGCAATGTTTGCGATTTCTCTACGCCTCTTCTAGAGTAAAGCCAAATTTGTGTTCCCCATTTATGAATCTGAATTCTACTCCCATCAAGCTTATACTCAGCCCTCACAGGATAAACCACCTTGCCGGGTTCGTAAAGATGGGCAAGTTGAGGCTTAATAAACTGTCCAGGAATAATCTTAACTCCTGACAGTTTAAGTGTGCCTTCAGGCGCAAGCGATATGCCTTCAGTTAAGCCTAATATTGCAGCGGCATTCTCGATTAGTTGTGTAGGCACTTCGTATGCTCTTGCTGCGGCTCTGACTACTGTTCGTGTGTAGTATCCAAGCTTTAAATCGCCTAGCAAAAGCCTAACAATGTATTTTGCCTCTGTAGGCGTGCCTAACTTCAGTAAACTTGAAATGTGCAACTCTCTTTCGCTTATCTTTTTCAGTTTTGGCAATAACCTAATAGCTTCATAAACCTCCATTACAGTTAACTTGGCTTCTTTATGTTTCGTAAGCAAATAAGCAACTTCACCATGTTCACCATAGTCTACGAGAAGCCGCTTAACTTCGCTTATTGAAACACCCGTTGCCAAGCTGATGCTTCTTTCTATCAGGCCTGGACCAATTTTCAAGTTTTCATCAGAGAATACCCCAACTGCAAAACGGGTTTTAACATCTAGCGTTAAGTCTGGATCTTGAAAAAATTTTGCCAGTTCACTTTCCTTCCCCTTTTTTCCACGCAACAACGCAAGCCGCTCATAGATTTGTACTATTTTGGAAAACAATACGCCAGTTTCTGGTTCTATTCCCTCCATATAAAGGCGTATACGATGGTAAGGTATTCCCAACCTCCATTCTATTTGCTCTGGAGAGAAACCTGATTCAATTAAGTGCAGTATAGCCCTTTGTGGATTCCCATAAGTTTTAATTAATTCTTTGAATGAAGGCGGTTTAACTATTGACATTTTGCAGTTTCACTGAGTCTTTGTCTCTTCAGCTTTCGGTATAGGTTCAATTGCCTTCAGAAAACCTTCATTTGTAATGTCAACTTTTATTCTTCTTCTTTCAAAATTACTCATTCTGCAGTCAAGAACACGGGCTATGCGAACAAACTCACCTCTTTGTGCTTCTAAATCAACTTGCTGGTCATACCAATATACACGTCCATAGTCAATTATTATTGTTCCGTCAAGATTATGGGCTAAACCTATGCCTCCTGCCATATCATAGCTGTCCCAAACTTCTGAACTTCTCTGATTGACATATAGGGCTGTGATGCCGTTGACTTGGTTGTATCTTGCTAATTCCATGACACGATATTTTAGTGCTCCACGATAGGCTTCAAGCACCGTTACAGAGTCTACAAGGACTAATTCAATTTTCTCTTTTTCTGCAACAAAGCGATAAGTTTCTGCAAAGGTATTCCAATCCCGCAATTCTGGATAAGCCACTGTGTCAAGCACAAAAAGGTTTTCACGAATTCTGTTCCAGTCTAGACCTAAAATATCCGCTTTTTGTTTCAGCCGAGACTGCAAATCAAAACGTGGAGTAGCACTTTTCCAAGTATCTTCAGCTGTCGCCAAAAGCACTTTTCTGTCAGAAGCCGCAACTCTCACGGCTATCTCTTCAATAAGTATTGATTTTCCAGCACCAGGCAAACCAGTTATGGCAAATTGCCCGCATATTGGAACTCCGTTAAGCGATTTCCCTTCAGACGTTAAGAAGAAATTATCTATAAAAGTGCCTGTAGCAAAACCTATCAGTGGCTTTTTCGCTTCTGGCGCTTCATCAGGTCTTAAAACGAGAGAGCTTAGTTTTTCTTCTTTCTTCTCGATTTTTGTAGCCATAGGCTTTGTAGCCAATTCCCATTCATCTGGTGGGGAAGCAGCGCCTTTCATTGCTTCTGCAATGGTTTTTGCCATGACTTTCATAATTTTTTCAACTTCAGGCGGAGCGGCTTCTTCCTTTTTAGATGTTTCAGCAGATGTTTCTTTTGCCTTTTCAGAAGGCATAGCTTCAATTGTTAAGATCCAAAGTTCGCCACGGCGGTCAACAACACCTTTATTCTTTAAAGATTGCAAAAGTGCATAAGCACTGTTGGGTCCATACTTTGGTATACCCGTGCCTTCTGCAATATCATTTAAAGAGGCTTTACCATCATGCATTCTGAGAAACTCTATTAAGTCTTTTTCTTCAACCATAAATTTCCCAAATTAAAAATGTAACACGAACACTATAAAGCTCACGCTTTCAACGTTTTTTAGGATGATGAATATTTGCTTTCAAGTTTTGCCTTCTTGATTAGAAAATAGCCATTTTGGTTTTTCCACAGTTTTTCGGCTTCAATGATTTTTATCCTCTTTTTGAAGAATGACCCATCAAGAACAAGGGTTTCATATTCGCCACCTTCACCAACAAGCGAAACGCCATATTTCCTGTTTAGTTCCATTAACGCTTCTATTGCCTCACCATCTATTCGCCTTCCCAGCCATCCCCCATCGAATCCATAAGCAGAAACTCCAGTGATGATCACATTAAATTTGAGGTTTACAATTTCGTTTAAAATCTCCAATTGATCTTTATGCCAAAGAGGCGTTATGCAATTTAACCCCAACTGCTTACAGATTCTTTCAACTCTTGTCTTCTGATATTGTGAGGCTATTGCCCCGGAAACTAGGGCTTCAACATCAAGCTTTTTGACTAAGCATTTTAAGTCTTCAACCTCTTCTTCCTTAATCCCAAAGGTTTCAGCCTTCACAAGTGAAATGTCTACAGCTTCTGCAAAAAGGTCCATTAGGCGAATGTTTGGATAATGGAACATCCAACTGTCTTCTCGTAACGGAATCATACTTACCAGATGCTTTACTTCGTAACCTTCATTGATGACTTTGTAAAGCGCTAAGGTGGAGTCCTTGCCACCTGTAGCCAATACTGCAACACGCATATGACTGCACTTCATTATTCTAATTGATCATCAAACCAATAATAGTTATGCAAGCTTTCAGAATCAATAAGAAAATAATCTAGCTTTTTTGATTTACTGCAACAAATACGAATAGGCTGGCTAGGTTTTCTACAACGAGTTTCTCATAGGTGCTGAATAGCATTACCCCATGAGTTTTGACTTGGCTTCTCTGAATAACGATTCAGTTTTGGTTCGCCATTCTCCAAATTGTTCAGGCTTTGTTGGATAGTTTTTGTAGTGAACTTTAACTTGATTCATGAAGTTAACTGTGAGCCTGAGTTTGTTAAGAAATCGTGCCCTTCTTATTCCTCTAAAAACTCTTTTTGCTGTTTCAGTTATGTTTATGTGAAACCCTTCACCTAAACCTGCTTTCAGAACATCTTCTTCTGTCAAGAGTTTATATTTCATTCCATAGTTTAGGTCTTTATCGTTGCACTTTAAAAGTAGCATGCGGAAAACATCCAGCCAAGCTTGCTTTGCACCATACGATTTCATATATCTCCAATTGTAAAGCCACAGAGAATTTTGACTGACAGCTCCTTCCTCTAAAGCTTCAACTATTGTTTTTCCAGCAAGATTACCACTTAACATGGATGGACCTATTCCGCCACCATGTATAGGATTTACCAAGCAGGCAGCGTCACCGATGATTATGACCCCGTTCCCAACCATGTTATCCAGTGGTCTTCGAGTCGGATCATACCATGCGCCACCATTCAGAAGCAAGGAACCCTGAAAAGTTGGAGCATTCAAAAAGTGTTTATAGAGCTGATTTTTGGGGTTTGGAAATTTATCTCGCATACAAACTCCCAGACCCACATTGACTTTTGCACCATTCTTAGGAAAAATCCAAGCGTAGCCCCCAGGAGTTTTCTCTTGGCTTAGGTAAATTTCGCAGTAACCAGTATTCTCGGGTTCTTGCTTCAGTTGCCTTATCTCTCGATAGCATGCTTCAACATCATCATTAGCAATCTCATTTTCTATTCCCATTTCTTTTGGAAGTTTTCGACGAATCACAGCCATAAAACCGCTGGCATCCACAACAACCTTACTTCTCAGTTCAATTTTATTGCCAGTTTTCAGGTCTTTTGCTAAAATTCCCGTAACAAAGCCTTTTTCAATTATCGGCTCCAAAAATTGTGTAGAATCAAGAAGAACAGCATTTTTGTCAAGGGCTTTTTTCAAAAGCCATTGTCCAAAAAGGCGTCTGTTTAAAATGTAACCAACAAAATCTTCATGTTTAACTGTGAAGACTGTTTCTAAATCTGGCGAATAAATTTTAATGCCCTCAATTCTTTTTTCAAGTTCACCACTCTGCGGTTTCTCCAAATCCAAATTCTTCAAATGATGCTCACCTAAAGCATCACCACAGATTTTCTCTCCAATTTCTTCCCTCTTTTTCCTTTCAACAAGGCAAACGTTTAAACCAGCTTCTGCAACAGTCTTTGCAGCTAGACATCCAGCTGTTCCAGCTCCAACTACAACTACTTCAAACTTCAATGATTCTCTCTCCAGAGGTGATATATTTTCTATACTTTGTTGTATAAGTAAACCTTTATAAATTGTGAAGTGAGCACGCTCACACTAGGTGTAAGCAAGTGGACTCGCAGAAACCATTGAAAGGTGAACTTCACAAACTTGTTGAAGCACGAATAAAACGAACATTGAAGGGCGTTGAGGATACGCTTCGACATATAATGGAGAAACAAGAAATAAGCATTGAAGACTTAAAAGAAGACATGCAAAGTCTTGAGGAAAGCTTCAATAGACTATCGCAGAAATGGAACCTTGAAATACTTTATACTCTATTCTTAAAAGGCTCGACAAGTTTCAGTGAATTAAAGAAGATTCTGGGTGTAAACTCTCGCACGTTATCTGATAAGCTTAAAATGCTTAAAAAGTATGAGTACATAGAAAGAACAGTTGATTTTGGACCACCATTGAGAGTAAAATATGCACTTATGACTAAAGGGAGAAACATAGTTTTGCTTGCATTACCATTATTATATTACTCAAGCAGTGTAACTTCGCTTTAGCAGAATTGTTACTTATAATACTTATTTAGAATTCATAATCGTTAATTATATTCTTGGCTAACCATGGAACAAAATCGCAAAAATGAAAATGGTGTTTAATATGATGAAAAAAGCAGATGTTAAGAAGAGCGTGATGTACACGATTGATTTGACAAAAATTGACGGAGACGGAGCATTTACATGCCCAAAATGTGGAACTTTGATCTCGCCAGATGATGAAACGGACGAAAATTATCAGATTGTTGAAACAAAAGTCAAGGACGATGAGTTGGCGGAATTAGTTTTAATGTGTAACAAATGCAGAAGCACTATTAAGCTTGTAGGTTTTCTATCGCAACCTATAGAATAATGCAAATTTCCAAATTTTATACGCTACTTCTCCTCTTCAAGCCTTCTACTTATAACTGTAAAAACTAGCCATAAAATGACACCATAAAAAACGCCGTTGAAAACTGCACTTAAATATTCTGAATATCCAATTGCTGCATTTCCAATCCATTCACAAAAAACGTTTCCAGGAAACATCGGTGAGGGAATTAACAGAGAGGCTGATACAAAAAGGAGAAGAAACGCCAGGAGGATTACTGCTCCCCTCATTTTAATCTTCACTTATGTTGGTTGTTTTTTGGATGTCACCTTACAATATAATCTAATATCGCAATATTTAATAAACTTTATTGTAGAACCGTTCAACAAAAATACAGAAACAGTTAGCTAAAGTCCCAAAAGCCCTAACAACATATAAACAAAATAATGTAAGAAAGATGAAAGAACAAAAATCACTACTAATGCTATTGCCAATAATTTCCTACTTGTCGATAGACTAGAAACATCATCTAAGGGTCCAGGATGCTTGTACATGGACATGAACAGAACAAAAATAGCCATAGGCCAACTTACAAATAACAAGGCTGCTATAGAAAGAAAAGTGAGAACGCCCCGCACTTTCTCACCAAACAATGACCTAGAAACATGACCACCATCAAGCATAGCGGCAGGCATCAAGTTTAGCATAGTGACTATCATTCCAACCCATCCAGCAAAGGCAACTGGATGTAACAAAATGTAGTAATCAGCTGGAAGTTTTATGACAAAAAGGGCGTACAAATCAAAAATTAGCGGAGAAGGAAGGAAACTTTCATTTCCTGTCATCTTGAAAATTGGAGAAAACCTAAGCCCAATAATAGTGGCAATCAAGGCCAAGACGAAGCTGAGAATTGGCCCACTTGCACCTACATCAAACAACGAATCTTTGTTTGGAGGCAGTGACTTTTGCATTATAACAGCGCCAAAAGTTCCTATCCCTAGAAATCCACCAATCGGAGGTGGACCTGGAATAAAATATGGTGGCGTAGCTTCTATTCCTTTTCTGTCTGCAGTTATCTTATGACCCATTTCATGCAATCCAAGTATGGCCATTATCGCTATTGTGAATGAGGCTCCACCAAGTATTGGGTCAGTCATATCAATAGAAAGCATGTATCCAGTGACGAATGTTGTTCCAATAGTTGCGAGAAACAGCAACCAGTTAATCAGAACATTACTTGGTTTCGTTGCAGGTTTAGGGGCAACCTTCAATACCACGCGACCGTTTTGCTTGTGCAGAAATGCTATTAAATTCATTGCTTCCAGTTTTTTCAAACACCTAAGAAAAGCTTGTTTTGTTTCTTGCGGTTGCTTTAGGTAGTAAGTTGGAATTTCATGCTCCATTAAAGCTTCTTCTATTTGGAATTCTCCAGAAACCAGAGTGGTTATCTGTTCAAAACTGGTTTGAGTAAAAGACGCTTCTGTTTTTTCGCTTGGTGTTTCGCTCATAGTTAATTTGCTCTTATGTTTTGATGCTGTATAGAAATGTGAGGAAATAGAAAAGTTTATTGGAAGTGGAAGCTGAAAGAAGGCAAGATGAAAAATGCAAATGACTTATTAATTTTCCAGCTCATTCATAACAGTTGATGATAATGATAGTCCAAATGTTCACTGTAGGCAAACTATTCACAAACTCTTACATCGCAAGTTGCCAACACACAAAAGAGGCAATAATCATTGACCCGGGCTTCGACAATAGTCGAGAAGGCGAAAAAATCCTTAAACAAATCATTGAGGGAGGATGGATACTGAAGTTGATTCTAAACACTCATGGACACCCAGATCACACATGTGGAAATGGAATAGTTAAAGAAAAATTTCACGTGCCAATCTTAATTCACAAATATGATGCTTACATGCTTGGTGAAACAGGCAAGAAAATCGCAGAATTTTTCGGCTTAGAAAATTCTTCACCTCCCGCAGACATTCTATTAAACGATGGAGACACCGTAACCTTTGGAAAAATAAACTTGAAAGTTACGCACACTCCAGGACACAGTCGTGGAAGCATATCACTTATAGGCGAAAAAGAAGTGTTCACTGGCGACACATTATTTTCAGGTTCAATAGGGAGAACTGATTTCCCAGAAAGCTCTGAACAAGATATGCATCTTTCGCTAAGAAAACTTGCAATGTTACCAGAAAACTTCACTGTTTATCCTGGTCACGGGCCAAAAACAACCATAGAAGAAGAAAAACGCAGCAACCCGTTTCTAATATGGTGAGCAATTATAATGCTCCTTTAAACAAGTCTTCTTCACTTGAAATTTGCAATTCGGCGATACTGCATTTATCGCAGAATTCTACGATGCCATTTAACCCTTTAAAAATAACAACAGGCATCGCCTCTTGAGCCTGTCCCATAAGCAACTCCGCTGCAGCAGCAATTTCATCTACTATGGCAACATTTTTTACCTTAAGAGTTTGTCTAAAAAGATCCTTCTTTCCCCTATAATCCTTAAAAGGTTTAATTCCAGACATGCCTATGGCAAAGTTTACTTGCCCCCGCCTGAAAGGGCGACTATAAGTGTCACATACTACTACTGCAACATTTTTGCCCGTTAGTTTCTTTATTTCCATTCTACATTTTTTTGCTGAATCATCAGGGTTTTCGGGTAATAACGCAAATTTTCCTCTGCCCTCTACATTAGACTTGTCTATTCCAGCATTTATACATATTAAACCACGTTTATCTTCCACAAGCAATGTTTCACGCGAAGCCTTTATTATATTTCTTGTTTCTTTTAGAACCAATTCTACAAATTTAGGACTTTTTCCAGTCACTTTGGCAATGTCCTCAGCTTTTTTTGAGGGAACAACATCTTTCAATCTTAACACTCTATTTTCAGCTTTTGAGAGTATTTTCTGCGCAACAACTATTACATCTCCATCCTCAATTTCTAAACCGTTCTTACTTGCTACTTCAACAATGATTTCTGCAAGATTATCACCCGATTCAATCAGAGGAAAATCTTCTAACGCCAATGCAACGAAAGATTTCAACAACACATCACCTTACGCCTTTTTTAGGTTGTTTCACTTCTACATTAAATCTCTTCTTACGCGATTGCCAAAAACTGGAAGGTTACAGATTTTGAAATTTAATTCTACATCCATAATGTTTAAACAAACAAGGGTAAGATGAATATTGTGAATGCGCCAATCTGTGTATTAAGACATAATATTTAATAGAGCGCACTGACATATGGTAAATAGGAGAATACTTGATGAAAAAGCTACGCCTAAAAGAAACTTTGACAAAGCTGAAGAGAGTTAGAGTTCAACTGCGTTTCAAAAAGCATGAACAAGTAGCAATTCCTTCAGCACCGCCAAGACCTGTGCCAAGAGGATTCAAGACCGTTGAGAAGTACCCGCTCTATGAGCCCTTCGCTCACGTTGCAATTGTGCAGAATCCAAAAACAGGCGAATACAAATACATACTCGACGAATTACAGCTTGACACGCTGGAAAGAAATGTTTTCAATCGCATTCTAGAAATATTACTCGCAGAAATACAATCACCAAAAGAAGAAATTCCTGATCCGCGAAAATTTTTTGCAGAAGAAGCAAAAAAAATTGCTGACAAATACCGCATCAGCTTAGGATGGCTGCCAGACGTTTCATGGTATAAAATTCTATATCATGCTGAAAGGGACTTGGTAGGTTTTGGAAGAATTGATCCATTGATGAGAGACCCAAATATTGAAGATATTTCTTGCGACGGAGTCAGCAAGTCAGTTTATGTTTGGCATAGAAATTACGAGAGCATAGAAACAAATCTCAAATTTGAAAGTGATGAAGAACTCGACAATGTTGTTGTTAAACTGGTACACATGGCTGGCAAACATGTTAGCTCAGCCTTTCCGATAGTGGATGCTTCACTGCCAGGCAAGCATAGATTGGCTGTATGTTATAGACGAGAAGTCACACCCTTCGGAACAGCTTTTACTATAAGAAAATTTAGGGAAGATCCATACTCAATCATTGATTTGATAAATTTGGGCACATTCTCTGAAGAGATGGCGGCATACTTCTGGATGTGTCTTGAAAACAGAGCTTCAATAATGGTTTTGGGTGGAACAGCAGCGGGAAAAACAACCGCTCTAAACTCTCTAGCTTGCCTGATTAAGCCGGGAAGCAAAATAATAACAATTGAAGAAACTCCTGAGCTGAACCTGCCACATGAGAACTGGATATCTCTTGTGGCAAGACAAAGCTATGGTCTTGGAGAAGGTAGCATTGGTGAAGTTTCGCTTTTCGACCTTGTAAAAACGTCCATGAGGCATAGGCCAGATTACTTAATAGTTGGTGAGGTTAGGGGACAAGAGGCATATGTTCTTTTCCAAGCTCTAGCAACAGGTCACGGTGGAATGTGTACGATGCATGCAGAAAACTTGGACTCTGCAATAAAACGTTTAACTCAAAAACCTATGGATATTTCGCCCGCTTATATCCCATTAATGAACATAATTTTGTCAATTCAGAGAATCTCAGGAATAGGAGAAAGCAAAACAAAGGCTTACCGCCGCATAATTGATGTAAACGAAGTTGCTGATTTTGAAGATTACAGAGGAATTTTCAAGTGGAACCCAATCAAAGATAAACATGTACAGGATTTCGACAAAAGCCTAATATTAGCAAAGATTTCTGAACGAACAGGCCTAAGTAAGAAGGAGTTAATCGCTGAGATAGAAAAGCGAGAGAACATCTTATGTTGGATGCGGAAAAGCAACATTAGAAGCTACAAGGACGTAGCTGCAATTATAGCAGAATACTATGTTAGACCAGCCGAAATACAGGAAAGAATAGTTGTTGGAGAGGAGTTGAAGCCTATTGCCAATGTTGGAAAAGATTGAGGCATGGTCCTTCCGCATTTTCGGTAGAACCGCTCCTTCCTTTTTAAAGAATGTTGTCGAGTTTAAGCAGTATTTGGAAAGGGCGAAAATTAAGATATACCCTGAAACCTATGTTTCACTAATGTTTTTTGTGGCACTTCTAACGCTTCCAATCACATTGCTGTCTTTAATAATTTTGTACCTATACTTGTTTATTCCAATGATTTTTCTAATTCCGATTCCATTGTACGTTATGATAGGATTCATGCTTATCCCCCTTTCTAAAGCCGGAGACAGATCAGCTAACCTTGAAAGAGAAGTACCATTTGTAGCTGCTTACATTAGTGTCATGGCCTCAGGAGGGATAGCACCATACACAAGCTTCAAGCGTCTTTCACAAGTCGAATTATTGCCGACTATGAAAGGCGAAGCAAGAGAGATCGTTAAAGACGTGGAGATTTTTGGTATCGACCCATTAACTGCAATGCAAAAAGCAGCAAGGGGAAGCCCTTTAGACACTTATCAGGATCTTCTCAGCGGATACGCTTCAACTGTGGTCATAGGCGGAGACGTTAAACATTTTCTTGAAAGAAAGGCTGAGGACATTTTTAAACTAAGAGCTTTACGCGTTAAGGCTGTGGCAGAAAGGCTTGGTATGCTTCTTGAATCCTTCATAATTGTTATGGTTATGATGTCCCTTTGCTTCTACATACTCTTCACGGTTGAGCAACTATATAGTTCAGGCGTATCTTCATTGTCAGGTATGATCCTTTACACCTATGTCTTTACTCCAATGCTTTCTATAGTGTTCGTATACTTGGCCCATAGTATGCAACCAAGAACTCCAGTTGTAGAAATGCTACCGTACAAGGTTTTTGGGGTGTGCAGTGCTATAGCAATGGTTCTGTTCATCTTTTTAACTCAAATTGTTTGTTTTAGTGATTTACAAACTGCAGTAGCGATAACTCTTTTGGTGGCAACTGTACCCGCTGCAGTAATCCACAACAGACTATCAACTAGGAAGGCAAGCATAGAGAAAGGCGTCAACAACTTTTTAAGGGATCTCACCGAATCAAGGAAAACAGGCCTATCACCAGAAAAATGCATTGAAAGCTTGGCTAAACAAGAATATGGAGAATTTAGCAAGGAACTACGTAAGATAAGCTCAGAAATTTCTTGGGGGATTCCTGTTAGGAAAGTTATCATAAATTTTGTCAAAAGAGTACGAAGTTGGATGACACAGATCGTAATGTTTCTACTCGTAGAAACTATCGACGTAGGAGGAGGAACTATCGCCATGACGGAATCACTTGCCAAATTCAGCAACCTAACGCAGGAAGTTGAAAAAGAAAAGAAAATGACCTGCCGCCCCTACATCATAATGCCCTACTTCGCAACGATACTCCTCGTAGTAACCACAATAATGATGTTGGGATTTTCAGATATTACTGGACAAATAACAGGAACAGGAAAAAAAGGAATATCAGAAGAGGTCAAAACACTGTTCATAATTTCTACAATGATTCACAGCTACTTAATTGGAATAGTTGCTGGTAAGATAAGTGAGGAATCTGTCTCAGCGGGATTTAAACATGCAGTTATACTCGTACTAATAGCATTGTTGGCAGCAAAATTCGTGCCATTATTTGTAAACTTTGGTAAGGTGGCATCATGAAACCTGAAAATTTGTCACATTCTAATGTAGTGAGCACACGCAATAACCAAAACTGTGCCCATTTTTGTAAAGATTGGGTAAAGGTAAACTTGAAATTTAAACTTCCACTGTATACTGCGTTAAGAAGAAATAAGAAAGCTGTTAGCCCAGCAATTTCAACTGTTATACTCACAAGTACCATTGTAATTTTCTTGCTTGTAACTATTGTTTTTGCAAACAACTTTTTAAATGCTAGAATAGCAGAAAACGAGTTCAGCGCCATGAAACAGTTCATGCAAACTGTTGGGCTTCAAATAGACGATGTTGCATGGATACCAGAGAGCACTAGAACAATTCGTTATGCGAGCAAATTTGGACAAGTCAATTATCTAGATAGAGCCTTGAACTATACGGTTCACTTGGACGGAACTTGTTGGAACTTCACAACTGGCATAATCCTATTTAACATGCCTATATCCATATATTGTATTACAAATGGCTACTATGAGAGTGTTTTTCCTTCGAATCGCTCTTTTGTTTATACGGATGCTTCGGCTCCTGTGAGTTATGTCTATGTCGTTGAGAAATTACCCATGGCAGATGGTAGTTTCATAAGGATTGTTGTTGTTCCAATAATAAGAATGTTAAATTTCAAATTTTATTTGCCTATTCTTTCTCAAGGGACATCTCCACGCCATTCGCAGTCTGTAACGATTACCGGAAAAAACATTTCAGTTAAGACTAAAAGCAATATTAAGAATCTTACAATAAGTGTTTCTCCTACAGCTAGTGCACTTGAACGTAATTTCGATGCAGATTTCTTCAGATTTGTAAACCCACCGCCTTTCGTTTTTCAAAACAGTTCTATTGTTGAGTTTTACACTGGTGAGGTGATTGTTTCGTTAGGGTTGTATAGTTAGGAGGAATTATGAGTGGCCCATATCACCATCGAATACATCATTATGATTCCCGTCTTGATTTTGCAGATTTTCCTCTTTCCATTATGGGCGAGTTGGCTCATGAATATTTGGGTTGACTCGCGGAGAACACTCGCCCTCCAAGAGGCTGCAAGTCATATTGGAAGTAGTATACAGCAGGTATATTTTGTCTTAAACCCTGCAACTGTTGCCGCCCAAACTTTAACGCAAAAGTTAAATGTTCCGCCATTCATTGAAAATTATAAGTATGCCGGAAATGCAACTCTCAAGTCTATTTTAGATCCCGAGTTAGTATCAAATAAGGTTTTGGAGATAACGCTGAAACTGGAAGATGTTGGAACAATAGCAAAAGCGACAGTTATCCTTGGTTCGAATGTTGCGTGGAGAGAATCGACTTTTGTAAGTTCGGCAAGGGCATCATGCATAATAGCTGAGAAACTTGCGAATGGAACTATATGCTTATCTTTTGGAGGTTAAGTAAAAATGACAGGCTCAACAATAGATCACTTGATTTCCTTGACAGTTTTTATAGGGGCATTACTGGTTTTTATTAGTCTCTTTAACCAGACGCTTCAAACAGCAATATTATATCAGCGTCAGAGATACTTAGCAACAAAATGCAATGATTTACTCGATAATATCATGTTGAATCCTGGCATTCCATCAGATTGGGGCGAAAGCGGCAATGTCCCCATTGGCTTTGGACTGCAAGATCCGAAATTCACGCATTACGCGTTAAGTCCTTTTTCGTTGATGAGGTTGCTGTCGTTTGCGGGTAACAGAGCCTACTATAACGGAACGTGGTATAGCAACGTGTCTTGGGGTGTTAATGGAGGATATTTATTTCTAAGTGAAAGCGAATGTGTTAGCTATGATTTGGCTTCTAAGCTTTTAGGGACAAAAGGCACTTATGGTTTCAGGTTGACAATCATGCCGACAGTGAACGTCACCATAGTAGAAGACCAAAGTGCCGCTGACCATTTGAGATTAAATATTACGGTCTTAGGGCAAAATTCTCCCTTGGCTGGAGCATCCATCAAGTACTTGCTTTACTGGATAAGTGCTTACATACCAACCTTCGTTAACTTCACAACTGGGATGGCATCAACTGACGCGTTGGGCTTCGCCAGCCTAGAATTCCATAACATCAATGTTTCTCAGAACAAGATGGCTTATGTGTTTATTGCCAGAGTCAGTGCTGGCGGACTTTACGGTGTTGGTTATTTGGCTCGCAATGCCGTAACAAACGCTGGAACAATTGTACCTTATGTTGAAAACTCTAATGGAACAATCTTGTTGGTGCACAACCCAGGAGATAGCAACGCTGCATTACATTTTAATGCCTCCTTCTATGTTCTGTCGAGCAATTTCCAGACCTCAAACGGTGGGGTTTTGAATATAACAAGTGGGCCTTGGCTTGTCAATTATGGTGAGGGCAAGCCATCTTTTGTCTTACAGATTCAACCTCCAAATAACGGTGGTTTCTTGGTTTTATCATATTGGAAGGAAGATGGGGGAAATGAATGTGGCATGGTTGTGGTGCCTTGGGGGATTGGTATTATTGGTTTGTCTATAATTTTTGGAGGAGACTCTGCTGGGCAGGGGTGGGTAGCCACCGATATTCGCCAAGTCGCTGTTCGCGGCATTGCTTATCAAGCTAGGTTGGCGTTATGGAGTTTGGAGAGTTATGGGATGATGGGCTAATGATGCGGACAATTGAAATCGTGCTTGTAATAATTATTGTCTTATGGGCTTTTGTAACTGCTTCTTTCTTTGCGGTCTTGCCCTCGCCTCGAGAGGTTTCACCCTTAAACCTTAGAAGATTAGCATTAACAACCCTTGAAGTGCTGAATACTAACTATAGTCTAAGTGAGATAGTGTTTAAGCCGCCTGATGACCCTGCTTGGAATGACCTTCGAATAGCACTTTCTGCTTGTTTGCCACCTAACATTGTTTACAGTTTGACAGTTTATGAAGTTCTTACTGAAAATGAAACGGAACTTTACGAACTCCGCTCGAGTGTATCGAATGCTGAAAGTTTGGGCATCGCCTCAGATGTTGCTTCTTACTTAGTTGCTTCTTCTAATGTGACTTTTTTTGTCACTCCTGAAAAAATTGGGGAACATGGAGTTGGCGGAACCTTATACATATTGAACTGCAGTGATGCCCGCGGATGGTGGATTACTGGTTATACTGCACAAAGCCTAGCGCAAGACCTTTACAATTTGCTATCGCCATACTTCACAAAAACAATAATGGTGCAAAACACAGCACAACTTGGGCAGATATTGAACGGCACATCCCTTGAAGGCGAAACTCTACAGAACGCAGTAGTCATAAATACCTTCGGAGAAGCAGTGCCAATACCCACAAGTTACGCAGATATGTATGATAGTGACTCATATGCTGAATACTTCTATCAATTAGGCAAAAGAGTTAACCAGTATAACTGGACTTGGGTTAGCATCGTAGGTTGGCCCTTTTATTATGTAACAAACACCGTCAAACTTGCAAGCAGTCAGAATACATGGGGAATTTACGGAATGAAGGATGTTGCCAAGAAAGGACTTACTGCCTTTCTTCGTGGATTGGATTATCTTCAATTCCCGCAATATACATCTCCAAGTGACAGTCAGACTGGTAATCCAGGACTTGTTTACTTGAATTCGACTGCACTATATTACTGTAATTATTATGGAATTTATCCGTCGCCTTATCAAATTTCAACAAGAGCCTTATCAAACTCGATATTAACTACATATCATCTACCTAACTCTTCTGTTATCTACATCTTTGATAAAAAGGACAACTGGATACCTGGAGCAGTTTACAGACATATTGCTGATGGTGATAATAACGTCACAGGATCACTTTTTGCTTTGGGCTTGACAAGGACACCTGATATTAGGCTCACAGCGCTTGGAATTCTTTGCGCTTTTAAACCTAGGCTTTACAGATCCGAGTATACAGCTTGTAATGCCACGAGACTTGTTGTTTTGCAGCTTGGCATGGTTGGAGGTGGGTAGCACTTGAGTTGTAAGGGTCAGTTTTCGATCATCGCGGCTTTGCTTGTGACAGCACTCCTCATAGCCACTGTGATAATAACATACTCTACAATACGCAACAGCCAAATAGAGGCCCAACCTCAAATATTAAGCGTAATAGACGAGACAAACCTTGCCCTAAAAGAGATTTTGGGCTTTACAGTTGGCTATTACGGTTCAATCTTGCAGGTTACTGGAAACTCTACTTACGCAAAGGAACTAGCCATAAACTATACACAGAGCGGATTAAAGAGCATGGCCAGAGTGCATCCGGAATTAGGTGGATCATTCAATCTAAGCGCTGTGGACTTAAGCGTGCATTGGTATTCCAATTGCAGTTGGAGTAGGGGAAAACTGACTGTGAACTACAGCTTAGCTGGTCTTGGGTTATATGGAATGAGCTACGAAAACACATGCCAATTAAAAGTGAATTTAACTAAATTTTCGAAGACTCAAACACGACTAAAATTAACCAAAGATGAAAACGAACCTTTAGCGAACCTTGGGAAACAAAATTTCAAATTTTACCGTTATGTTTACGAAAATTCCACATGGATCCTGATTAATCCAAGTAGTGAACCAAGCGTGGAAATAAGCGACACATATGCCACATACACGATCGACATTCCGGCAGAAGTAGACGCTGACTCTTACATGATCCAAGTGGAAGACCAGCGGGGCTTAATTGTAATAGCTTCTTCATACAACAGGTACACATACAATTTCGAGTGGAACGAATCGTTTTATTCAAAATTGAAGAACGCAAGAGACGCAACAATAATTGTAGAATTACTGCAAAATGGCACGATGAGGTGGCTTGGACAAAACATCCTCAACTTGACGACAAGAGCCAAGCCTATCCTGCCTATTCCAGTAAAAGCCATTCGTGTTAACCAAACAATAAATAGTGTAAACCGAGAAGTTCCATTCCAGATAGAAGATTGGTTTTCAGACTATAAAATTCCATTGAGTTTAACCAGCAACGTAAGCATTTTCAGCAACAAAAACATGATAGTTTTCTTGGTAAACTCGAATGTTTCAAAAGTTATCATTTGGTGGAACGGAAGCGACATAGCAACCCAAACACCATATGCGTATGTCAACCGATATTTTGCAGACAATCCTACATACGGAATTCTGAAAAATGAAAAGCTTACTCTTACCATAGCTGCCCCTTTTGAAGTAAAATCCAAGATAACTGGAGCAACAACAGAGGTTATAGCCAACTTTATGCGAGCGAACAATGAATTGAGTATATATGGCTCAGGACCTGCTTACGCAATTTTTAATGGAGTAGTTAGGGATATAGTTCATGCAGAAGCAGAATGGCAGGATAATGGCGTTCCTGACTGCTATAATTTTTATTCACATGTTGTCTTGACGCTCCCTGCAAACGCCACATACTACACATACCAGTTTCACCTTATATTCCTAAACTCCACGGACAAACCAAGAACCATCAACGATTTTTGCTTGATGCGGGTAAACGCTTCTATAACTGGATATTTCGGTTTTAACGGCATAGGCTCAAGTTATATAAGTGTTAATGCAAATTACATGTATGGCAGTCTCTTTACTTCACCATCAGCCACAGTAACCGTGAATAGCATATCGTTCTACGGTAGAAGCAGTTCTGGAACATCAAACGTAAAATGTCTGATTGTAAGGCATAATGACATGCAGATAATAGCAGTGACAAGTCCTGTATCAGTCACAAGTACAGCTCAATGGCGAACCGCTACTTTCTCATCTCCACCAATTTTATCACCAAATACACAATATATCCTAATGGTAATACCTAATAGTAACATCAGACTTTACTATAATACAGGCTCAACCAACCAAGGACACTATGACACCTCTAACAGTTATTCCTCACCAACAAACCCAACTGATGCCGCACATAACAATTACAAATACAGCATTTATTGTAACTATGCCTTTTTACAAACTGAAAACGGTACATCAAGCGGTTATCCAACAGTCTCAAACAATATCGGCTTGTTCTATAATTCATCATATAACTGCTGGCAACATCGTTGGAGCCAAGTAGTGGACGTAACAGGAACAAGAGGGTTTGGGATAATGTTCACAGATGACTCTAACAAAATGCTATACTTCTTTGATAAGATCGCTGGACAAGCCACGGGTGCCCTTAAAATAGTAAGTGACAAAACAGAGAGCGCCATTGAACTCCTTCCGGTAAGTTCACTCAAGTCTGTAACGGGCTTTATTAATGCATTAGATATGTGCTGGTATGGTGCGGTCGTTACATTTGATGGAACAACCCCGATTTATGGAGGAGAAGGCACAAACGCCATAGGTTTGTGGATAATTGTTGAATATCCGCCTGTAATCGCTGTGTCAACGGAAAGTTAGCGTCCATCTGTTCATTTGAGTTTTCGAAAATATGGCCAGGTTTGTTTGCCCACATCATAATTGCTTTTCAGAAGCTGAAAAAGCTATACAATAAAAGCAACCTCCACGATCTAATGATAAATGTGTTGAAAGTTGCCGATAATTCACTCTCCCTCAGGCAAATGTAATCCTTGTACCATAAGACGACCAGAAACCTCATAGAAAATACACTAAAAATGGATAATCTTTTTCAACTCTCAGCAAACTACACTGCTAAAGTCTTTTGAAAAGTATACTCAAACCAAATATTCTTGAAAAAAGCCAGCAGTATTAATAAAAATCCATCACCTCCTTATCACGACAACGCCAGAGGTGGTGATCAACCAATATCAAATGCCAAAGTCGTCATCCAAAACTAAAATGTAAGCTATTTCATAATCCATTATGACTTTATAGCTTGTTTTATGTTTTTCATTAAAAGAAGAAGCACAAAAGTTCTAAAAATCGCCGGAGAAATTTATGATGAATTGGTTAACCCTCATTGTCTATCCTCAACTTGAAAAACAGCGATATTCCCACGTTCTGTTATAACTTTAACGATATATGCGTTATCAGGCAAAAAAACATCGTTTAGAGTGACAAGCAAAGTTTCTCCAGAGTTAACGTATACATTAATATCATAACGTCGATGATCTGTATAGTTAATAATCCATAATGAAACCAAATGGACAGTAACAGATCCCCTATTTCTGAAGGTTAAAAGAACTCCTTCAATAGCAGGTTTAAACTCAATCCAATCAATTTTGAAGTCAAATTGTACACTTGTCTCCCTAACAGCTATAGCTTTCATTTTCCAATTTCCATGTGCATCTCGAAAGCTTGCTGGGTTTGTTATTATCGTTTGATTTTTTAACTCGTCAATGCTAGCGCTTGAAATATAAAAAATGTAACCTTCGCCAGATGTTGCAAACTCGCCAGCACTATAATTGTAAAGTTGCAAAGTCACATTCACATGAGATATAGTAAGTGCACCATCAACACTCCAAACGACTTTGCTCCAGTCATACAAGTTAGAGGTACCTTCAAACTCGACTTCTAGCGTGTATTTGCTTGGAAGCACAACGTTTGAAACTTTAGTTTGCTCAGCCACTGCTAAAGAATCATCATCTATTCTCAAAAAAGCGAATACGTCAGAACTGGCGGCAGTTACATGACAGTAATAGGTTATCTCAAGATAGTCCGTCTCATCAACCACTGCATATTCAGGCCAAAAATAATCTCCTGAAAGTGTTTGAGCTTCAACAGTCAAAGATGTTGACTCAGCAACATTAGTTGCAATCACTTGTCTAACCGAACCATCGGACCTGAGAACACGAATGTCAACATCAGCATGCCCATCCGCATACTGGGACATGAATTCAACCTCAATATAGATCTGGGTAACTCTCACATTTCGAGTTAAACTGCACTCGACCCCTGCCTCTAAGTCATTTAATTCGTCAATTGTCCAATAGGCTCCAGTGCTTGGATTCCTAATCCAAGTGTATGAATAATATGCATATGATGATGTGGGAGAAAAACTGCCACTGAAAAAATCGGCATTATGGGTTCTTATCATCAAATTAAACGTGGTCGAAGAACTCGTCGTTCTTCTAGCTCGAGCATAAACCTTTACGCTACTTACTACTCTTGAGTTCGGAATATCAGTCAACCGAAAAGTATCTCTGTATCCTAAAGTGGCCGTTTGTATGTAGGTCGAATCTTCATCGGGTACAGCATCATTAACTGCCCTCCAATGTTCAATGCCAGAAGGATATACACCAGTCCATTCCGTGTAAGTTCCAGCGCCATTAGGTGTTAAGACAGCAATTTCTGAACTCAAATTTTCTCCTGAGCGCCAAGCTCTATAATAAAATGTCCAGATGCTTGAATTAATAACGGTAATCCCTGAAAGCGGATACACAAATTTTCCCCAAAGATGCCTCCCCACAGTATCCATTGAAACAGATAATGCCGTTGCTGGACCGTCAGCACTGCTAAATTTGTAAATATAATAACTCGTTCCACCCACCATGGTAGCTTCAGCATGAGCAAAAAGTGTTTGACTTGAACTTGCACTGGCATGACTTCGAAAAACCGCATAAACACCATCATTCAACTCAGCATTTGAAAGACTTCCAGAAACCAACTCTGTGGAACCCCTGAGAATGTATTTAGAGGGACCATATGACCATGAATTTCGCACATCAACTATTTCCATGCTTTCCTGCATTCTCTCCCAATCAAACTGGTTCATTTGAAAATTCCAAAAAAACACATTCCCGACAATAATAGCAACCAAAATAAGACTTAACATAACAACTATTACATTACTGACCCCACGACGGTTCAAGATGATTCGTAGCAACACTAACACCTAAAAGCCTTATTCATCGATAAGAAAAAAACATTGTGAAACCAAAATAGTTATTTGAGATTAACAAAAACATAAATGCCAACCAAAAAACCACTTGAATTCAAGTAAATATCCATAATTAACGCGCGCTTTAAGACGAGAGCCTCGCGAGTTAAGGCTGCAGCAGAAAGACTCGGAATGCTTCTGGAAACCTTCATCATAGTAATGGCTCTAATGTCCCTATGTTTCTACATTCTCTTCAGCGTAGAATCCATTTACAGCGTAGGCATATCCATGTATTCTGGGATAATTCTTTACACTTACTTGTTCACGCCTATGCTTTCAGTGGTGTTCATTTATTTGGCTCATAGTATGCAACCCAAAACGCCTATTGTGAAAATGCATCCGTACAAGGTTTTTGGAGTTTGCAGCATAATAGCCGTTGTACTATTTCTATTGCTAACAAACTTTATGGGGCTGATACAAGTTCCCTTTTTCGGGCTCATTTCAAACAGTAATAGACTTGCCAGTTGTAATTGCCATAGCTCTCTTTGTTGCAACAGCACCAGCCGCGGTAGTGAACAGCAAGCTCTCAAAGAAAAAAGTAGGCACAGAACAGGGCGTTAGCAGCTTTTTTAGAGATTTAACAGAGGTTAGAAAAACGGGTTTGTCTCAAGAAAAATGTATTGAAAGCCTCAGTAACTGCGATTATGGCGAATTTAGTAATGAACTGAGTAAAATAAGTTCGGAGATTTCTTGGGGGGAGTTCCACTTAGAAAAGTGATCATGGATTTTGTTAAGCGGACTCGAAGCTGAATGACCCAGATAGTAATGTTTTTGTTGGTGGAAACAATTGACGTTGGTGGCGGAACAATAGGGATGATTGAGTCGCTTGCAAGGTTTAACAGTTTGACCCATGATGTTGAGACTGAAAAGAAAATGGCTGTTCGCCCGTATGTAATGATGCCTTATTTCGCTGCAATAATGCTTGTCGCAACAACGATAATGATCATAACCTTCACTGGAAAAACATTAGGCGTTGCAGAAACAGCACACGTTCGTGACTTGACTTCATTAATCGTAACGTTCAAAACAGCATGCGTTTTCCACAGTTACCTGATAGGGTTAGTGGCTGGAAAAATAAGCGAAGAATCAATTTCAGCAGGCTTCAAACACGCAGCAATATTGGTTATAATGGCTATACTTGCAGCAAAACTCATGCCAACATTCATAAAATTCTAGAAATGAATAGGCTTTTTCTGTAGGTATTGAGTCCCTGCATTGCCCGGCTGAAGGGCTTGTTCAAGGGAGTCCGGGAAGACAGCAAGTCATGCTGACTGGAACTCCCAGTCCTGATCTTCGATGCTAGTAATGTTTTCTCACTTGCTAGAAGCTTGACTGAAATGACGCTTTCGCCAATGATATTATTCGGCTAAACAGTATGAAAGATATTTATTCATTTGACAAAATAGAGGGAACATCAAGGTTCATTAAACTGCAGCTAGAGTAAAAACTTCATTTCGAAGTGTGTTTGAGAACCCAAAATTCATTTGGGTCTTTCCATGCGAGTGCATTCAACAAAGTATTGGCTCTCCAAGTTGCGGGCTTAATATCTTCACACTCTGTTGGTAGCGATCCTGCATAGTGTATTGGTGTGATCGTTGCAGACCAAAATTCGAAGCCTAACCGAATTTTGGCACCCCACGCCAGAGATCCGAAATTTCGTATATAATTTTCCTTTTTTCCTCGAGCATAGCATGCTTCATTAAGCAGCCCGTCCATCTTGACTCGTACAAGTAGCTAAGAGGTCGCCTCAAGCAAGCTATTGTCCACTCTAATCAGTCACTGCTCGATAGAGTCACCTCAAAACCCGACCATTGATTAGTAGCGGGCGCGCAACGCTACCAAATATCTACGATATGCGGAACCCTTCACATGTATATGTAGTCAGTTTTTTCAGCTATTATCTATTTAACTGGTCACGATGAGTGCGATGAATGGAAGATTCTGTCCATAGTCAAAGGATCCGATTTTTCCAGTCAAAAGCAAGTTCACTGAAACTGGTCCTGGAGTGAGATTGCTACCACCTGGCTTGTATGGACCAAAATACAAGGTGGTCGTCACATTGTAAGGCAGAATAATAAAATCGCCTGCTCCTAAACTGGTTATTTTACGAGCGGCGTTGACCTTTGCAATTTTCCACGCCTCTCCTTTGATAGCACCGCCGCCGACTGGCGGCGAAACGACCCAGAAATAACAGTTTTGATTAAGGATTAGGCTGTTACGACTTGGATCCAAATTGGTGACATTAATACTGAAAGCTAGGTATTCATTATATGAAAAAGTGAAGCTGGCTCTTGGGATCCCGAGGTAGCCAGAGCTGTTGACAACGTAAGATCGATAAGACTTGAAATTCATTGAAATTGAACCTATTCCTTGAGCTACCAGTGCATTTGGTATGGTGGTGATGCTTTGACTTTTCGTAAGCGGTATGGCGTTTCCTCTTGCTGTCATAAACCAAACATTGAAATTATCTTCAGAAGCTGCGCTTGGCACAGTCACCTTCACGTCAGTAAGCTTAAGCACTTGTCCAGGATTCAGGTTTACCCCGCTCATTGAGGCAAGCGAGTTATTGAAGCCGTATGTTTGCTTTGATGCGTCGAAGACCCACAGGTTTACTATTTGAACTGTCACGGAACCGGCGTTTGTAAGATTGGCGTTCACTGTGACTTTGCCTCCTGAAACAGCATAATTCCCATCAGCAATCACATTTTAACCTCTTGCTGGTTTTTCTCTCTCAGAACTTCATTGTACATGGTATTTTGGTAAAGCGTCCACATGAAAACGTTTGCAAATAGAGACATCACTATAAGCACCATGAAAATTGTTCCAATCACAGACGAGAAACCTTTCGAATTAGCTACAAATTTATTAACTCTTCTCCTAAGCCGCAAACATACTTTCAAAGATGGACCCCCTCCCAGTCACAATCCGAACCGAGTAGCTCTTTCCAGTAACTAACCCAACTGAAGATAGCACAAAATATCCCTCTCCACCAATGTCCAGTTCCTGAGGCATGGGACGTGATGTTCCACTCATAAATTTCAAGTCGATTTGGGATTTAGAAAATGTGCTAGACCATGTATTATTTTTGACGTAAACAGTTTGTATCGTCACATTGCCTATGGTTCCACAATTTATTAAATAAACCGACAACTGTTTTGTGCTATTGTCATAAAAAACGTACTCGAACGCCAGCCTCTCTTTGAGCCTAGCGATGTCAGCATTCATAGCTTCACCATACTGCTCATTATAAGCAGAAGACCGATACTGCGCCCATAAGAGAACCACAAGACTAACCACAATGACAGCGCCAGTAAGAATCACATTTGAAATAACAGCGTTAACTGCACGCTTTCCATGAAGCAACTCGAAGACTTTCCGTATATTCATATCGAAACACCGGATCCTCTTCAACTTCACATAACCGTATGGAAGAACAGCTTATTAAATCTTACTAATCACTACACAGCACCACAAACTGCCACCTTCTTTAAATTTCATATCACACTATCTAAGTATCGCATCTTCGACATGATTTTCCAAAGAACCCTCTCGGCAATCAAGCTAAGACGCCTTATTCAGAATGTGGATTCTGTGTTCATACAAGTTAAATAGGAAATCTCCAGATTTCATAAACAACAAAAGGGTGAAGCCATGCAAATCAAAAAAATAATAAAATCAAGAAAAGCCATATCTCCAATACTCGCAACATTACTATTAATAGTAATAGCCGTCGCAGCAATAGTTGTTACTTATGCTTGGATAATGACATACATGAGTAACGCTGGACAACAAGCAGGCGTAATGCTGTACAAGGCAAATGTTAACTTTGGAACAGGAAAGATAGACATTGATATAGGAAACTCGGGAACATCCAACACACAAATAATTCAAGTCTACTTTGGAACTTCATTAACAACTCTGCTAAATGCGACCACAACACCAACGCTTCCTGTATCACTTGCAGCAGGCTCAATAGTAAGATTAACAATAACTTACACATGGACTCCTGAAACAACATACTACTTCAAAATTATACCTGCGGCTGGACAGCAAGCATTAACATTCCAAGAACAAGCACCAACTTCTTAACCCAATTTTCAAGAACTAATTTTTATCCTCAAATAGAACTGACGCTTCTACATGAGCATAGCTTAACTGTTAAATAGCAAGGCAAACTAAACAATTCAACATTTCAGCGGTGTTTCATTGTGCAAGTATCATTCACTCTAGCAAGAACAACAATAAGCCTACTTTTTCTGGTCTATGCTTCATGGAGCGATTACAAAACTAGAGAAGTCAGCAACAACCTATGGATACTGTATGCACCGCCAGCTTTCGCATTAACATTCACAGAATTATTCCTTTACGAGGACATGCAAACCATGATTTTTTATGGTGTATCCTTCGGCTTAACAGCAGCCTTTGCAATTATACTCTTCTATTCAGGAGGCTTCGGGGGCGCAGATGCTAAAGCCCTAATGTGTTTGGCGCTTGCTCTACCCTTCTATCCAGAACCATTACCGCTTAAGCCTTTACTTGGAGAAATTTCACCAATTTCACACATTTTTTTCCCATTCACTGTTTTCAGCAATTCTGTTTTATTAGCAGCAGCAACAGCAGTTTACATTCTATTACGCAACATAATCTGGCATAAAAAAACTGGTAGAAAAATCTTTGAGGAAGAACTTGACAAGGAGTCTTTAGGGAAAAAAATTCTCACCCTTGCCACAGGCTACAAAGTTTCACTCAGTAAACTGAAGCAAAAATGGCATTTGTATCCGCTTGAGGACATTGAAGAAATAGATGGACAATTTGCAAGAAAGCTTGTTATCATACCTAAAGATGAAGATAGAAATGTAATAGTTGAAAGATTAGCCAAAGCTGAAGATAGTGGAAAGATAAAAGACTTGATTTGGGCAACTCCTGGCTTGCCAATGCTAATTTTCATTACAGCAGGCTTAGTTATAGCATTATTTTTTGGCGACATCATTTGGATTTGCATTAGTTCTCTGTTTGGATAAAACTAGAAGATATTCTCTTGGCAACAGTTTTCTTTTATAAACCTATTACTATTTTCGCTTTACATATAAAATTGCAGCAATAACTAAAAGTGCCGAAGCTATAACAGCCAAAAATATGGCTAAATCTTTAAAAGGATAATTTATGAATGGCAATAATCCTTGTGAAGAAGCCTCATAAGAATAAAAAAACGCACTCAGTATATAAAGTGCAATAGCCATTACAAGCAAAAAAATTGTAGTCTTAGACTTCAAGCCTTTCTCACCAATACCATTTCCTTTCAGACAAAGCCAACCCTATTACTTTGTACTGACTAAAATATTTTATGAAAAAATGTTATCTACATTCAGCAAACATTTGTTTTAAGGTGAAGCAAACTTGTTAGATAGCACTCTCGAAGAGGTTCAAAAATTCCTGAAGAGGGAAATTGAAGAACTTAATGTTGTTGTCATGCCAGATTTTTTCCTCGACCGTTTAATAAGCTTACAATATGATGGAAGCCAATTTTCTGAAACACTTTGCAACATAATCAGGCGAAAGGGCGGCAGCATTGATAGAATAAAGCAAACAGAGTTAAGGGGAGGAAACGCTGTAAATACAGCTTCAGCTTTAGCTGCTTTAGGCGTGAAAGTAAAGCCAATAGTATGCACAGACAAGCTTGGAATGCAAATCATCAAAATTTACTTAAAACCGTTAGGAGTCAACCTTTCTCACATCAAAATCTTCAAAAAACCATCAGTAACAACAGCTCTGGAATTTGAAAGCGACAATGGCAAAGTTAACGTTATGCTTAGAGACGTGGGTTCACTAGCAAATTTTGGACCGAACGATTTGGATAATCACGATTTTGAAGCAACAGAAAAAGCGGATTATGTTTGCGTTTTCAATTGGGCTGGAACCAGGCGTTATGGAACAGAATTAGCTAAAACAGTTTTTCACCATGCAAAAACAAAGGGAAAAGGCAAAACTTACTATGATACAGCAGATCCAATTCCTAACAAGGAAAAGATTCCGAAACTTGTGAGGAGCGTCTTACAGGGCAAAAATGTGGATATTTTAAGTGTAAATGAGAATGAAGCTATTTGCTATGCATCGCAGCTATGCAGCAAGATAGAAGAGTCTAGAGAGAAACTAAGATTTGAAGGGTTGGTAAAAGAATCAGCGAGAATTTTGGCATCATATCTATCAGCAAGAGTCGACCTGCACACAACGAAATTTTCAGCGTCATTCACAAAAAAAGGCGAAACAGTAGTCCCAGCCTTCAAAGTTCCAGTCTTAAGAGCAACAGGAGCTGGCGACGCTTGGAATGCAGGAAACATTTTAGGAGACGCCTTTGGGCTTTCAGACAGAAGCAGATTGGCATTAGCCAACGCAGTTGCAGCCTATTATATCTCTAACCCTAATGGAAATCATCCTAGACCGACACAGTTAATAAAATTCTGTGAAAAGTTGAAGCAAAAAACTGCTTTATAGCATTGGGTTAGCTACTTTTTTGAACTTAATAGCTCCTCAAGTATGGAGATTGTTTTTTCTTTTTTAGCTTTGTTCCTAAGTGCCTTAAGGTTAACTTTAATGTGTCTCAAAATTGCCTTTACATCATCCTTATCCTTCAAAGCCTTCTCTCTCTGAATTGTGGCCTTTATCATCCGCAACTTTGCAAGGATTAATGCCTCAGGAGTTTGGTAGTAAGTGGGCATACCCAAAATTTCGCCTTTCCTTTTCTGAAGCTTTTTGTCGGATAGTATGATGTCTACTGTAAAAGGTGTTTTTTCATCTTCCAACGTAATTATTTCAAAACCCGATTTGAATGCAGACTCTATTTTTCTTTTGTTAACACTCAACCCAATTTTTTTCAATTGTGTGGCTAGAGACTTTGTGTCTTCTGGAGTAAATTTGGCCAGTATATCTACGTCTACTGTGGTTCTAGGAACACCATAATAACTTGCTGCCAAAGCTCCAGTAAACATATAATCTATTTTGGAATCATTCAAAACCGTAACAATCCGTCTGATCAAGTCCTCGAAACTGTTCAGGTTTATACCCTCTCAAGATGCTTGCTGTAGCGCATTCTTTCCCTAAGTTTTTCCAGAAGCTCTCTCTCACTGATTTTTTTATTTTGCGCTTTAATTCCTTCCGCACAAATACGAGTAACCACATCCACCATATTTATTGACAAATTGACTTTTTCTTCAGGCTTTAGCTTTTCAAGTTTCAAGGACAATACCAATTCCTACAAGTTATGTTTTGTATAATTATTTAAATACATTCCCCACTTAACCATGAAGAGGAATATTTGGTGAAGAGGAGTTGAAGTCTAAACTTTTTGGCAGTTCAGGAGTACGTCGCATAGTTAACGTTGATTTAACGCCGATTTTAGCTTGCAGGATAGGATTAGCTATTGCGACATTTTCTAAAGCAGAAAAAGCAGTGATAGCTAGAGACACTAGAGTTTCGGGTTTAATGCTTGAAAACGCTTTAGTTTCAGGTCTTTTGGCTGCGGGAGTTGATGTTAATTGCCTGCGGATAGTGCCTACTCCTGCGTTGGCATATTTGACTAAAAGGTTAGGTGCAGATGTTGGTGTGATGATTACAGCTTCGCATAATCCGCCTGAATACAATGGTTTAAAAATTTTCAATAAAGACGGAATAGCCTACGATGAAAGAAGTCAAGATAAGATAGAGAAGATTATTGAGAATGAACATTATGTGCTTGCTGATTGGCATAAGATTCATGAAACCTCATACATCAATGAAGACCAAATATACATCGAGATGATAGAAAAAGCAGCAAAATTAGATAAAAAGTGGCACGTAGTAGTTGACGCTGGATGCGGCGCTACCTACAATTTCGCACCAATGATTTTTAACAGGCTAGGATGTAAAGTTACAGCCATAAACGCTCAACCTGACGGGTTATTTCCAGCAAGAAGCCCAGAACCAAACCGTGAATCTTTAAACTCTCTGGCACAAATTGTCCAAAAACTGAAGGCAGACATTGGAATAGCCTATGATGGAGATGGAGACAGAACAGCCTTCATAGATGAAAAAGGCAATTTTGTCAATTTTGACCGAATTTTAGCGGCTTATGCAGCTCATATCGTAAAGAAAGGCGAATTTATGGTAACCAATGTGGAAACATCAATGTGCGTGGAAAAAATGGTTGAGAAACATGGAGGCAAAGTAATTAGAACGAAAGTTGGTGACGTTTATATTGCAGAAGCTATAAAAAAGCATAAGGCGGTTTTTGGTGGAGAACCTTGTGGAGCATGGATACATCCACAATTTCACTACTGCCCCGACGGCATTCTGTCATCTGTAATGCTTCTAAAAGTCTTAGAAAAAGAAAATTTAGATTTGTCAGAATTCATTGCTAAAACCCCTAAATATGAAACCCTGAGAACGAACATCGCCTGCAAGAATGAAATGAAACATAAAGTTGTGGAAAAACTCGGAGAAGACTTGAAGACTGCTTTTCCAGTTTACAAGGAATATTCGTCTATTGATGGTGTCCGCTTAGCCTTTGAAGATGGTTGGATTTTAGCCAGAGCATCTGGCACTGAACCCCTTGTGAGATTAACAGTTGAGGGTGAATCGTTAAAAGTAGCAAAGGAAATAATGAAGAAGGGAGTGAGACTGCTCAAAAAAATAATTGGAGAGACTAAAGATTGAAGGCAGTAATTTTAGCTGCTGGTGAAGGCATTAGGCTTCAACCAATAACATCTACAAGACCGAAACATTTGATAAATGTCGGTGGAAAACCAATACTTGAACACTGCCTTAACGCGATTAAGACTTCTGGAATAGAAGAGGCAATGATAGTTATCCATTACATGGGAGATGCAATCCGCCAATATTTTGGTGAAGGAAAAAAGTTTGGATTAAAAATCGAGTATGTGGAACAGAAAGCCATTCTTGGAACAGGCAATGCTGTGAGCATTGTTGAACCATACGTGAAAGATGATTTTTTGCTAGTTTACGGCGATTTACTTTTTTCCTCAAACGCTGTGAAGAATGTTGTTGAGCTGTATACAAAAGAGAAAGCTGCTGCAACCATGGCTGCAGTGCCTATTGAAAAGACAGAAGACTATGGTATATTAGAACTTGAAAATGAAAAATGTGTGAAGCGCATAATTGAGAAGCCGAAACAAGAGGAAGCACCGACAAATTTGGCTAATGCTGGCATATACGTTTTCTCCAAGGAAATTTTTGACAAAATAAGAGAGACAAAGGCTTCAGAACGGGGCGAATGGGAAATAACAGATGCAATTTCACTTTTAAGTATAAATGAAAAAAGAGTTTTAGCTGTCAAAATTTCTCGGGATGATTGGATAGATGTAGGAAGACCTTGGGACCTGCTGGAAGCAAACCGTTGGGCATTAATAAAGAGAGAACACAAAGCCTGTGGACTAATAGAAAATAATGCTCACCTTATTGGTCCAGTAACCATCAAAGAAACTGCTCGAATCCGCTCTGGAACCTACATAGAAGGACCAGCGTTTATTGGAGAAGGAAGTGATATAGGACCTAACTGTTATATTCGCCCATACACAAGCATAGGGAAAAAAGTTCGGATAGGCAATGCTTGCGAAATAAAAAACAGCATAATCATGGATAAAGTGCACATTGGACACTTATCCTATGTGGGTGACAGCATAATAGGGGAAAACTGCAATTTAGGTGCAGGCACAATAACCGCTAATTATAGGCTTGACAGTGGAACAATAAAAATGATGATTAAGGACAAAGTTGTGGACAGTGGAAGAACAAAACTTGGAGCAGTTTTAGGCGATAATGTGAAAACTGGAATAAACGCATTGTTTATGCCAGGCGTTAAAGTTGGAAATGACAGTTGGATTGGACCCAATGTTATTGTCCACCGCGATGTACAAGCGAATACTAGGGTATTGCTGAAACAGAATTTCGAAGAGAAAAGACGTAATTCACAGCAATAAAATCCTAAATATGTGATTCCCCAATTGTAAGGCATAATGGAGGTTGAAAATTGTCAGTAGCACAAAGAAGATTCTTCACAGAAGTCACTGCATTAGTTGATAAAAGCGTAATTGTTTCAACAACAACGGAAAAAACGTATAGCGGAACATTAGTAGGCATCAACCCAGACACCTTAAGCCTATGCTTAGCAGATGCAAAAGACCAAGAAGGAAAAGCGTTACACAGAGTGTTTCTTAATGGAACAGTCGTTGCACAAATATTAAGCGTTGAAAAACCCTTCAACATTAAGGCTTTGTCAGACCGTTTGGAAAAGGTTTTTCCAACAATGGTTAAACTTTACGAGGATAAAGGTTTCATATGGGTCATGGATAAGGTTAAAGTAACAGAAAAGGGCGTTGTTGAAGGCTCTGGTCCAGCTGCTGAGCGGGTGCAGAAAGTCTATGAACAATTCGTCAGCGAAACAAAAGGCTAAATGAACCAGCGGAACTGCTGTTCCTCTTTCTTCTTTTCTTCAGCGACAGTTCTAATCAAACCAAGAGATTCAAGCATCTTTTTTGTTTCTTCAACTGCAGAATCCAGTCTTGCTAAATCAACATTCAAATTTAAATACTTGCATAATGCCGACAGGACATAGTGTGCCGCATTTGCATCAGGATATAATCCTAAAGTTTCCACAAGAAGCGAAAAGCCTTTCCACCCCCTAATCCTGCTTAACCCTATAAGTAAACCTGCAACACCGAAAATTTGTCCAACCATTATTTTTGTTCCAAGTTTCAAAGCATCATCCAGTGCTTCGGGGTCTGTGGCTGCACAGTAAATTTCAGGTGTTGCTTTCACATCTTCCCTTTTGAACCCACCTAGAGATATCGCATATCTGCATCCCAACTCTTCGGCAATGTCCATAACGCGCCCACAAAGCTCATATTGCCCAAAAGTCGTTAAAGCCTGAGTGTTGCCATACCAGATGATTAAGTCGCGACCGCCATTGGCGCTTTTGTGGTAGTAGAGCTCGTTTATTGGGGAACGAGTGCCACCAGTTTTTGTAGTTATCGCATAATCCTGAAAGGAAGCTGAAAGTATTTGGGCAAAACGTTTAGCCTTTAATTCAAGAATTAAATGTAAAGTTGCAATGTTAGCTACGAAGCCTATGCCAGGTAAGCCTTCGATTAGAACTGGATTGTTTAGTTTTGGTTTTTCATAAATCTCAATAGCACAAACCATTGTTTTAGCCCTCTCTTTTTCCGACTGGAATTAGTGTAGATGAAAGATATAATATAAGTGTTGACGACTGCTGTATTTGTCTACTTGAAAGAGAGAAGGTTTATTTTTTCTAAATCTTTCAGAAACTTTAGCAGATGTTCTGGATTTGTTTGGTTGTATTCAGCTGAAACTGCTTTAAGGATTTCATAGGCGTTTCGCTTTTCATCCATAAAGTTTACAAACTCTTCAACTTTCTTGCCGAATTCGCTATCTTTTTCATCGATTTCAATATACCATTCATATTCTTTCTCGCCTAAAGCCATTTTCAGTATTTCAAAGTTTAATGTTCCCTTGAACAAACGTTTCGGAACCAATTTTTTCAATTCTCTTTCAGCTTTTGTTTCTTCAACTTCAGTTGGAATGGTTATTGCTAAAGTTTTGGCTATGAAGCTCAAGATTTCTTCAAGTCTTGCGATTTTCTGTCTAGCTTGATTTACTATGTTTTCGCAAAGCTTGTCAATAAAATTGTTGAGCTCCATGTTTTCGCCGAGTTTTTTCACTGATTTTGTTGCTTGTTGCTCACGCCACATTGCATGTTCTATTTTGTTTTTGTAATGTAATGCCGTTCTTGCCAATTCTTCAGCTAACTCTGCGGGGTTTTCCCTCAGTTTCAGATCTTCTCTCTTATTGAACAGTTCTTCAACTGCTTCTTGAAACACATTTTCAATTTTAACCACGCCTTTAGAAGCAGTTTTGTTTGCCAATTGGAACGCAGTTTCAACCGTTGCATTAGCAAGTGTTAGGACAGCAACTGTGGCTACCCATCCAACACGTTTAAGGGAGTCTTCGCTGACCTTATCTATAGAATCCATACTTGTATGGTAGTACAGGTCGGGCCATTGCAACAGCATAACACATGGAACGCCTATAGTAGAGTTTGTGAATTCCGCATGGTCGCTTCCACCACTGAAAGTTGTGGTGTTGAAGCGGAAGGTGGAAGCAAAACCAAAATGCGTTTTCTTGTCTAGTTCTCTTACTGATTGTTCTATGAGGCTGAAGACGTAGTCGTTCAAGAATGATGGTAAAGAGTCTGGTGTGCGGTCCAAGTTAAGCGTGGATTTGCAAAGTTCTTGGTCTTGACCAACCATGTCCAAGTTTATGCCAGCGATAAGTTTTGAACGCATGTTTTCATGGTTGGAGAGATAGGCTACTGTTCCCAAAGTTTCAGGCACCCAGAAGAAACGTATTGTTCTTGCTGGGGGTTCAATTTTGCCAGAATTTATCAGTGCCATAATGGTTCTAGCAATTTCTAATAGTAAGCCGCTTCCAGAAGCGTTGTCATTTGCGCTGGGTTTTGGATGACATAAGTGTGCTATTAAAAAGATTTCTTCATCTTGTTTTAATTTGCCAGGTAGAGTGGCTGTAACTATGTCTAATTTGCCAGGAAACAGTTGTGCATCAACTTTGGCTTTGAGTTTTACGGTTTTTCCATTTTGCAATAATGTTCTCAGAGTGTTGCCCTGGCGTTTAGATAGGCTGAACCCAAATGTGACTTTATCCAGTTCCTCAGCTGTTGGCCAAATGCTTTGGTAAGCATGAGCGTCTGGGATGTCTATGCTTTCGCGAACATTCGGCATTTCATAAGTAATAGTGTCCGTAATAACACCCACTGCACCATGTTTGTAAACCGCGTGCTCATGAACAAGTTTTGCTCTGCCAGTGGCTAGGACAAATTTGCCTTTAACATCTTTTCCTTCATAATCTTTCGGTTTGACCCCTTTGCCTACATCTATTAATTCGGCAATCACGCCCTCTGGCGGCGTGGCTTTGCTGTAAGTGTGCAAACAAGTGGGCACATCTTCATAGCGCACAATTAGCTTTTCTTCAGGTTCTATAAGGTGTAATTCGGCGCTTTTCACTGTCCAGCCAACAGGCGAAGTATAAGTCCAGTATTTGATTTTGCCGTCAGCTGGAAACTGCTCAATACTTGCATCTTTTAAGCCTATCTTTAACAGTTCATCTTTGACGTATTTTGCGGCTTCATGAAACATTGTTGATGCTTGAATACGGTGAAAACTTGCAATTTGCTCCACAAATGATTTAGCGACGCTCCCAGAAAGCTCTTCTTTAACAAGTTTTCCCAAACTCAATTGAAATCACCAGACTAAGCAATACTATTTCATATTTTATAAGTGTGTTTAGCTGATTTTGTTTAGGTTTGATTATGACTTTCGAAGTAAAAGACAAAGATTTGCTTGCAAGAATTGGAAAAATTAAAACAAAAAGTGGCACAGTGGAAACTCCACTCCTTCTTCCAGTGATAAACCCAATGATACAGCCAATCAAACCACGGAGGATAAAAGAGGATTTCGGATTTGAAGCGTTGATAACGAATGCTTACATGTTGAAAAGGCATTTTAAAGATCAGCCAATACAAAAGGGTTTGCACAAGTTTTTGGATTCTAACAGCGTTATTATGACTGATTCTGGCGCTTATCAAATTCTCGTTTATGGTGACATAGACATTAGCCCAGAAGAAATTGTATGCTACCAAGAGCGTATAGACACTGACATAGCTACAATACTTGACATTCCAACAGGCTGGAAAGTTTCAAAGGAACATGCAGAGCAAACAGTGAATGAAACGCTGAAAAGGGCTAAACAACTTTTTGATCTAAAGAGTCGAGAAGACATTCTTTGGGTTGGTCCAGTTCAAGGCGGCAAACACTTAGACCTCATCATTAAATCTGCTAGAGAAATGCGAAAACTGCCCTTTCAAATATACGCTCTGGGAAGCCCAACAGAAGTGATGGAAAACTATCGTTTTGATGTTCTTGTTGACATGATTATGACGGCTAAAGTGAATCTTCCAATAGACAAGCCGCTTCACCTTTTCGGTGCAGGACACCCATTCATGTTTTCTTTAGCTGTAGCCCTCGGATGCGATCTTTTCGATTCCGCAGCCTATGCAATATATGCCCGAGAAAATCGGTATATGACTGAGAAAGGCACACAGAGGCTTGGTGAATTAGATTATTTTCCATGCACATGCCCAAAATGCGCAAGTACAACGCCCAAACAAGTGTTGGAGCTAACAGGAGAAGAGAGAACACTTTTCCTTGCTGAACACAACCTTTACATGTGCGCTGCAGAACTGAAACGCATAAAGCAGGCTATAAAAGACGGCAGACTTTGGGAACATTTGGAAATGCAAGCACATGCACACCCTGCATTATTTCAAGCTGTGAAGAAACTTGCAAAATATCAAGTATTTATGGAAAAGCATACTCCAACGGTGAAAGACAGCGGCTTATTCTTCTTCAGTTCTCTCGGGCTTATGAGGCCAGAAGTAATACATTACAGGAAAAACTTTGCAGAACGATACACCAAACCTAAGCAAGCCCAAATCCTTCTCCTCCTACCGCAAACTCAAACAAAACCATTCCACAAATCACAAGAACACAAGCAAATTGCAAAAGCCATATGGAAATTAAGTAATGTTCACATCTGCTTTTACGCAGCGCCATTCGGCATAATCCCAATGGAACTCGACGAAGTTTATCCACTATCGCAACATGAAACCGCCCTACCACTCGACAAAGAAACAATAGAGTATGTAGCCAACCAAATAGTAGATTACATAAATCGAACAAACTACAAGAGAATCATACTGATAAACAACACGGAACACTGGAACAAAACAATACTAAACACATGCAAAAAAACATGCAAAACAAAAAACATCAAATTCAAGAGTCTCGACGCCAACACTGCAAACTTAACCAAAAGACTTGAGGCTGCACTACAAAATTAAAATTCAACGTGCATAGGGGAGGAATAAACAAAACATGACAAAAGTTGACTTACACATTCACACCTCATACTCACCAGATGCAACCATCAACCCAAAAACATTAGTCGACCAGCTTTATGCACACCCTTTCATAAAAACAATAGCAGTAACAGATCATAACACAATCCAAGGCTATGAGAAAGTGCAAGCTTTAGCATCTGCCTATCCAGACCTCTTGGTAATTCCAGGCGTGGAAGTAAGCACTTTTAACGGTGACCTAATAATTTTGGGCATTGCAGAACTGCCACCAAAACCATGGACAATCGAAAATGTTATTGACTTCACAAAAGAAAGAAATGCGTTAACAATTGCAGCCCATCCATACAGAGCATATGGTTTAGGCGATTTAACTAAAAACTACGCTGTAGACGCCATAGAAACGTTAAACGGCACTTCACAATCTTACGTGAACAAATTAGCTGAAAACTTGGCGAAAGAAATGGGATTACCTGGAGTTGCTGGCAGCGATGCACATAATGTTAATGAGTTGTGGACCGTATACACTGAAGTTCAAGCTTCCTCGGATGTGAATGAAATTTTGAAAGCCATAAAAAATGGGTTGGTTAAAGTTGCATCTGTACAAAAGTCAATACATTTTTAAAAGAGCAGAGGGCATGAATACTGCATTAGCGGATGAAAAACAATGAGTCCATTACAAATAGGGTTTTTAGGCGGAACCCAAGAAGTCGGTAGAATAGCCATAACTGTGAAAACTGAAAAGACACAAATTCTTCTCGATTGCGGAGTAATGCTAAATCATGAACCTGGATTTCCCATGCATATTCCGCCAAAGGAAGTGGACGCAATAATTTTGACACATAGTCACCTTGACCATTCAGGTGCAGTTCCAATCTTTTATATTCATGAACGAAAACCACTTTACACGAACAAACTCAATTTGGAATTAACTCAAATACTCATTTCCGATTTTATTCACCTTTCAAGCTACTATTTGCCATATGAGTATTTGGAATTAAGGTCTATGATGAGAAGCAACAAACATGTGGATTTTGGCAAAGAAGAAATGATAGGTGACATCAAGTTTCAACTTCTAAACGCCGGACATACTCCAGGAAGCGCCCAAATACTAGTGGAAGCTGAAGGAAAGCGACTGCTCTACACTGGCGACTTCAACATTACAGACACAAGACTTCTAGAAGGCGCAAAAATGGAATATGGCAACTTAGATGCAGTCATTATCGAGAGCACCTATGCAGACGAAGATCACACGGAACGATTGGAACTGGAAAAACGTTTCGTAGATGAGGTTACTGATGTTGTGGAAAGAGGAGGCATAGTTCTAGTTCCAGCTTTCGGAGTAGGCAGATCACAAGAAATAGCATGTGTTCTAGTTGCACATCATTTTGAATATCCGATTACAATGGATGGAATGGCACGTGAAGCAAGCAGAATAATATTGAACTATAAAGAATTTTTAAGAGACCCAAAACTGTTTGCTGATACAATGCATTCTGTCGATTGGATTGAAGGGTGGAGAGATAGAAGAAAAGCAATGAAATCGCCTGGAGTGATAATTTCTCCAGCAGGCATGCTTAAAGGTGGTCCTGCAGTGTTTTACACGTCAAAAATCGGAAAGAAAACACATAATGCCATATTTCTAGTAAGCTACCAAATTCCAGGCACGCCAGGAAGAGAATTACTTGAGAAGGGAGTATGCCTCATTGATGGAAAAATTAGGAAGATTAAGGCTCGTGTAGAGCATTTTGATTTTTCATCACATTGCGGAGCAAGCCAGCTTAGAGAAGCCGTAAAGAAACTTGGCGGAAAACCCAAGATCTATGTAGTTCACGGTGCAGAAGGAAACTGTGAACTTCTTGCAAAATGGGTGAGAAACGAGCTTGGATTAGAAGCAACGGCTCCAAAGGCTGGAGATACATTCAAGGTTTAAAGTGGAAACATGAACATTGGAATTTTACGCATTGGACGAGTGGACACTGAAATAGTTGATAGAATCAAAGAAAATTTGAATGCGGCTTTTCCCAATATTACATGTATACTCATTGATGAAAAATGGCAAGTTCCGTTAGAAGCCTTTGACAAAACAAGACAACAGCACCGTTCAGACTTGATATTAGGCAAGCTTCGAAATTACGCGGAGAAAAAGAAAGCCTTAGACCGTGTCTTAGGAATTTTAGATGTTGATATTTATGTTTCAGAGTTGAATTTTGTTTTTGGAGAAGCTGAATGCCCAGGAAAAACTGCTATAATTTCCTTATGGAGACTGAAGCCAGAATTTTATGGCAAGACTTCCAACATGGAACTTTTTGTGGAGAGAAGCACAAAGGAAGCAGTGCATGAGTTAGGACATACTTTGGGTCTGAAACATTGTTCTAATCCTTTTTGTGTTATGTATTTTTCAAATTCCATTTTTGAAACTGACAGGAAGCAAAGCTTATTCTGTAACAGATGTTATTTCCAAGTTGAAGAAAGAGTGAATAGGCTAGGGTAGAGTCGTGAAAGAGAAGTATGACGCAGAAATTATTTATTTAGCGCCTATTCTGGCAAGTCTGCTATTTGGGATCGGATGTACATTTTTAATTTTGACATCGGACATACAAATCTATAATGTTACACTTTTTTCAGAAGGTTTAGCAGGGTCTGTAGGTAACGCATTCTATTTCGTCATCTCAGTGGGGGCAGGGGCTTCAATTTTATATGTGCTTTTAAAATTGAAGCATATTAAAATGATACATTTGATTACAGGCTTTGTTTTGGCAATAGCCATTTTTATGCTTTCTATGATTTACTTATATGCAGCTTTTTCAAGGTTTGACATTCCAAACATGGAAGGGATCATTTTGATTTTGTCATCATCCATAGCAGCACTTGCATATTTTGCAATTTTTCGGGTGCACAACAAGTTTTGTGATGTTGTTGTTTTATGTTTAGGTGGAGCATTGGGAGCATTTTTGGGAACTGCAATTCCAACATTAAGTGCAGTTTTGATTTTGGGTTTTCTTGCAGTTTATGATGCGTTTGCTGTTTATTATGGACCAGTTGGGAAAATAGCTCGTGATGGACTTGATCAATTTCGAGGTTTGAGTTTTTCTTTTAAGGATATTCAGATGGGTTTGGGTGATTTAACATTTTATTCAATGCTTTCGGGACATATGCTCTTATATTTTGGCTTAATTCCATGCTTAGCTTCAATAATAGGTATTCTATTAGGTTGCTTTTTGGCTTTTAAAATGCTGGAGAATAAAGGGATGTTTCCTGGTTTACCATTCCCAATATTATTTGGTCTAGTTTTCAGCCTTCTTATTTGGCTATTAGGATTTTAACCATGACATTTTTGAGCAGATTCAAATGCTTGATAAGACCAGCCGCGTGGAGTTTACATTGACTTCGGTGATTTTGCAGTTTTTGAATTCTTTGGAGTTACCAAGCACGTCTTTAACAACCACATTGTTGCTATCCAATTTTGCAAAGATTACATCTTTAAATACTGTTTTTCCATTAAGTATGACGGTAAATTCACACATTTTACATTCCAACCATTAATCAAATAAAAGTCCAACCATATTAAACTTAGCTTTTAAGCATGCATAACTGTGGATTTCGGATAAATAATTATAATTCATGAGCATTATAATTCCACATTCAAGAGTTAACTTAAAGATGAAGCAAATGCCTGAGGGAAATAAGCCAAGCAAATCTTCAAACGTTGACATATTTCAGCTTTTAACAGAAACAAATGGAAAAGAGAAAAAGAAGAAAAGAGAAGAGCTTCTTGCACCTTTAGGCGTAAAAGAATTTTTCATCGAAGGAAAAATGGCAATTAACAAGAGAACATGTAAAGGCGTGGAATGTAAACTTTGCATAAAAGCATGTCCAACTAATGCCTTGTTCTGGAAAGCCGGAGAGGTTGGAATCATAGAAGAGCTTTGCATATACTGTGGAGCATGCGTTTCAAATTGTATCGTGGATGATTGCATAAAAGTTATACGGAAAAGAGCGAATGGCCAAGTTGAAAGTTTCAGCAAACCGAGAGAGTTTACGGCTTTGCAACATAGCATAGATGCGAAGAAACGTTTTGAGCGGGTTCGTGATGTTTTTCCGAAAGTTGAAGATTACCTTGAAAGATATCCACGAAGGAAACTAGAATTTGATTTTTGACTCTTTAATTTTTAGCAAATGTTTTATACGTGGAGTAACCATGATTTAAATGGTGTTTCAGAATGGTTGAAGCTTTTGTTCTTGTCCGCGTGGGCTCAAGTGAAACTTTGAACTTTATGAAAAGTGTTAAGGAGAAGCTTTGTGCGGTTAAGGGTGTTAAAGAGATTTATGGCGTTTTCGGACGTGTGGATTTTGTCGTTAGGGTCGAAACGAAGTCACTTGAGGAGTTGGGTAATTTGGTTGCGGACTGTATTAGAGGTATTGAAGGAGTGCAAACAACTGAGACTTTAGTGATAGGCTTCTAATGCTCTGTAAATTGTGATGGCATTTCCTTTTATAGATTGGATTTTTTCTTTAATTGTAAAAAGAGAACAATGATGCTAGAGCTATCTCATTCTAAGTCTTGAGCCTGTTTAGCTCTTTAGACATTTTCACTGAGGAATGAAGTTACTCAAGCACAAACTAGAAGTGCAACTATGTTCATTATAGTAGTGTGGATTATTTGTGAGCAAGCGGAAGCTTTTTGACAGAACCGAATGTCAAAATTGCATTTTTAAGGGAAGCAATTACTGCTGGAGACAATGTCCATACAACATATGGAAGAGAGAACGAGTCTAAACCAGAATCATGTTTGGGTTTGCCATTTTTCCTGCAGGAATTTTGGAATGTCCGAAGAGTCTCGTGGGCCTACAAGCACTTGCCAACCGCTTAACTCCTCAATTTCCCCGCTTAAACGTGCAGACTTCCCAGGAATTATCAGCTTTCTATGTTTAACTTTACCTTCAATTCCTGAAGTCTTCAGAGCATCTGCCACTTTTTCTGCTGTTAGTTTTCTTCCAGCCACTGCACTGTCTACGGCTATGCCTTCCGTATCCACAACCAGTAAATATGCATTCACCTTCGCAGATTCAATGTCTGAAGCAACAGTATAATATGTCAAGGCAAAGTTTGTCGTGAACATTACAGGTGAAGTCTCGTCTGGTGTACCGAAAACTTTCAATCCTGGCTCAACTGCTACGGGCTTTCTTGGGTCAGTGTAAATATTCTGCCTTAATATAACGTTTGGAAGAAGGGACCACCCATCAACACTATGCAATATTATGATGTCGGCAAAACGAACAATAAGCAATGAAGCCAAATAGGCTTCTCTCCATTTGGCAATTTCCTCAGGAGTTCCATCCCTTTCCATCCAAACAGTCATAGGCACACCGATTAAAGGAAAACTGCAAAGTTCATCGCCTCTTTTACATGCAGCCCTACGAATCATCGTAAAATTATTCAAAGTATCAGCTAAACCATTGCCTGAAAAAGTGCCAGGATCAAGCACTAAATCTTCAACACCATAATTGAGCAAAGTCTTTGTCAAAGATTTAAGCAGTTTGAGATTGTTTGGTGCAAAAACTGTTAGTGGGCAATTATATTTCATTGCAAGTTCCGCCATCTCTTGCCAATTGTCTTTCGTCGCCGCATACAATAGTGGTCTCGATTTCGACGCAGTCATCAAGCCAGCTTCAAGAACATTGGGATTTAACGAGCATAGAATCATTGGTAAATTAGTGTTTTTAACAACCTTTTGTACGACAGCCTTAAACTTTTCAGGATTATTAGAAGTGGAGCGGATTGCAATCATGTCAAGCCTCAAAGTTTGTCCAATATATTCAAAGCTGAAAGTTTCTGTCCGTTTTATCCTCTCTAATATTGCTTCATCAGACATTTCATCAGTAACATCTATAGCAAATGCTGTTGGATTAAAATAAGTAAATTCATGACGGTACATAACCAGCTTTCCGCCAATTTTCACGATCCTATCGCCAGTGCCAATGGAAATCTCTTTTACTGCAGGCTTCAGCATCTCCTTCAACTGTCTATAAGCCTTCTCAAATTCCTTAGTAAGCAGCGGAGGACACTTTTCTATGGGTACTTCACGGTTCACAACTTTGGTTGCAAAAGCCATACAGTTCTCTTCACCGCATTGTTTACAATTTGTTCTAGGCAAAAGCTTGTAAACGTCGATGGGACTTAATTCTCTAATTCCAACTTTTCCTTTAGCTTCCCTATCACTCATGCATATAACACTCCTATACTTTAAATCTTTGTAGAAACCCATTCAACAAGCCTATCAGCGTTGCCAGAACCTTCGCCCAACAGTTGGCTTGTAATGTCCTTAAGAGTTTTCACCGCTGCAGGATGCATCATCATAAACAAGTCAACTCCAGCCAATAAAAGCGTTAAAGCAGTAACCACTTCCCATAAAGGGCCACGCAACTCGCGGGGCTCCCATTCAGGAGCCATTTTCAGCCATGCTTCCCGTGCAGCCCAAGCATTTGTTGTTCCAGAAGACATTGGATGCGCCAATTCTGGATCACCCATTAAAGCCGCAAGCCTAGCTCTCTCCATATTGGTGAAAGCATAGTCAAGACCATAACCCAAAGCGGCTGTTGTCAAATCCATGACAATATCTTCTTTTGGCAGAAAATCATATAGTCTACGATTAAGCTCCCTTGCAAGGTTCAAATCCATAGGCGTGAATGACAAGGCAACGTGCCTATATTTCTTGATGAATTTGGCACAACGTTCAACATCCATATCCCTCGTTACAGAACTCATCAAAAACCGTTCACCAGCAAAAGTTTCAGCAATAGCCTCAAAAACATCTGCATCCTTCACTGGATCACCGCATCCACCAATAACCAGTGGCACATCCACAGCCTGCGCAACCTCTTCCACAGTTTTAACTGCGTCCCTGGGCGAAGCATCCTTAACAAGCGGATCAATACTGATAAGGTGAATAGTTATCATATCTGCACCAAACTTTTCAACAGCAAGCTTAGCCCAAGCTGCAGGATTGCCTATGACATCTTTCACGTGCATTTTAACAGCCTTTGCAAGCGGAACCTCCATATCAAAAACATCCAAAGTAATAACAGGCGAATGCACAACTGGCCTCTCAAATGTGTAAAAGGCTGGTGATGTTTCACCTCCAATAATATGCATCTTGCCACGGGTCCCGCCTTCAGTTTTAGTAGCGCCAAGCTTAACTTCAACAACTTTGCCAGGATAAGTCTCAACTGGCGGAATAAACTCTGCTTCAAGAATCTCTGCAGGTTTAGCCTTCACTGGCGCAGCAACTTTAGGCAAAACAAAAGTAGGAGTTGCAACAGCACCTGGTTGAAGCCAAATCTCTAAATCGCCTACATTCATCTCAAAATCTTCAAGTTCAATCTCTTGAAGCTTTGCAAGAAGCTCCATCAAACGTGGAGACAACTTAAGCCCAAAAACATTTTCTTCCTGCTTTTTTTCGCCCAAGTTCCTATTCTCCTTTTCCAGTTTTTTCATGTTTCATAGAACGTATGATAACCTTCTTAGCGTAGATTTTTGCATCTTTCAAGATAATTTTGAAGCCGCCAGCAGTTATAGGCAAAGTTGCTGCACTAGCAATTGGAACCATTGGCGCTCTCTCTTCTTCTTTTGCTTCAGCTGGCAAAGCCTCTTCAACTGCAACGACTTCTTCTTTCCAGTTTGCCACAACCGGATGCTCATGATTTTTCAGATAACTCTTTAATTCATCAACTGTTTTTGCTTCAGCTTCCGTGGCAATTTTATCCACAAGCTCTGCAGGAATGAAGCTTTTAACTCTGTCTTTCACTTCGTTTGGCATCCAGACTACTCGTTTCCATCCGCCATCAGCTTGTAAAAATTTGGGAGAACGCATGTATTCTATCGAGATTCCATGAAAACCATCTACTTGGCGTCCACCTGCAGTAGAATCGGCGAGAGTTGAAAAAGGCAATCCATTAACAGTCACATCTTTATAACCCCTATGCACAATGCCAAATCCGTCCACTTCAGGAATGTAAAAGGCTACACCTTCAAAGCAGCCGCAAGAAGTGTGTGGATAACCAAAAGCAGTGTAAAGCCAGACCTTTGTGATTTCTCCCAAAGACTTCTTCTTCACAATCTCGTTTACACCAGAATACTCACCTTTCACTGGGTCAAGTAATTCTCCACGTTCTATAGTGAATACTGGTCCTTTCGGATCTATGCTTGCCGCAGCTCTCCCATCAAACCAGCTTATGGCTCCACAATTTGAGTAGCGCTGAGGCGTTATGACACAGACATGAGTTGGAGCAAAAGACTGACATAAGACACAGCCGTAAAATTTGTCAACCTCCTCATCCTTCAAGCCTCTTGCCCTAGCATCTCTTGCTTCGTAAATCTGCAATGCTTCAGAATAGAGTTCCTTAACTTTTTCAGCATCTGTGAAGAAAGTTACCTGCATTTTCTCAATGATTGGCAACTCGCTTTTGAAGAGTCTGTGAAGAACCTTTCCGACATATTGAAGTGAATTCAATCCTTTCTGAAACGATTTTTTGCTCAATCTCAGCCAAATGTCATACCGCTGGTTCAAGTGCATGAATCCTTCTATAAAGTTGCAGTAGGCATGTATGCGCCTTTCGATTACACCCTCAAGTTCTGGTTCAAGCTTGGCGCCAGCAACCTCAACTAGTATGCCGAAGGGGTAGCTTTTTCCTTCCTCCATATCTTTTATGTCAGGTCCTATTATGGAAACTTTTTCATCTTCGATTTCTTCTGGTTTTTTCACTCTTGCAAGTTCAAATTTCTCTTTTATATCTGGTCCACCGAATTCAACGTACATATCATTTCTGCGAATTCTTTCGCCTTCATAGATCACGCCTACATCGACTGGTATATCCTTAAACATTGCCATTTTTTCTATTTGCCTCCTTCTTCTTCAAATTTGCTAATTATTGTTTTAAGATTCTCCACCAACTCCTTTTCGGAAATGTTCGGAAAAGACCAACTAGCATGTGGATGATAAAAATTGTCCAAAGTAATAGTCTTAAGATTTGGAGCGAAATGTTTCAATCCAGAAAGAATAGTCCACTCCATATAGTATGGAAGCCCAACAAACAAGGCTAAATCATACTGCCCTTTACCATCAACTCCCATCCATCCAGAATCTACAAGCCTATTACCAATATCCACAGCAGACATCAAACCCATTGGCTTGTAGCCTCTCTTAGAAAATTCACTAATAGTGTGCGCTGTAGCTATTACAGGAATTGCTGCTCTTTCAGCCAGCTTAATCAGATAATCAATTAACCTTCTGTTTCCAATTCTGGTTTCTGCAGCCTTATGCCCCACAACAAGAATTGGACGTTTCGCTTTCTTAATCATTGCAACAACAACCTCAGGCTTCGTTATAACCAAAGCCTTCTTAGGTCCAGGAATTTCCGCAGTTTGCCAAGGCTCAGCTGTTGCCATGTCTTTTTTCACTCCTTCCATTGCCTAATCATCCGAGGCAAAAGCGTCGGGTCAGGAATAACAGATTCTTTCCAGTTCTTCTCTTCAAGAATCCTTATAATTTCATCCTTCATGGTTACAGGTATATCAGCAATTGTCCGCACGAACAAGTGTATATCTTCGGGCATTGTTCCATAAAGCCGATTGTGCAAATCTATGTAATGCGTAAGTTTAATGGCTCTACCCTTCGTGGTGTCGTTAGGCCTCATGCAAAACTTGGCTATCATAACCATTGCCTCTTCCTTCGTTTCAGCGGCGTAGAATAAATGCTCTGGCGCAGGTCCAACATATACTTTTTCGCCAGTTCTTGCATCATAAACATACCAGTCTTCTTCGCGGTCTGATCTACCAAGAAGCATACGCCTATACTTTGTGCCATGAGGACCAACAATAACTGGCACGCCTAGACGCCAAAATCCACTTGCGATTGACGCTGCCTTCTGTGACATTGCACCCCACGCTACGCCAACTGCACCAACACGGTTTAATATATAATCAGCTATTTCTTCATAGTTAGCCCTTAAATTTCGCTTAGCAAAAATGCTTGCAATTTTCATTGCTGCCCCCGCAATGTGAGAGTTTGAAACACAAGAACCAACATTAACAATTCCCCCTGCAGCGAATTCACCTGTAAAAGTCTCATAAGGTGTTTTTCCATCTCCATTCTTGTACATACCAGCAGACATTGCTGCACATCCAGAGGTTACAACTATGTAGCGTCTGTTAGCAAATTCTGTGCACATTTCAGCAACTTCTTCCCCGCCTTTAGGATAGTTGGCACATCCAACAAAGGCGACCACTCCTGGAATCTCACCAAGTACTATTGGGCTTCCAACATTCCTTATTTCAACGTCTTGTATCGCTCCTCTTCCAGCCCTTATCTTGTAAGTTTCTTCCTTCAGTTTTTTCTCTCCAGCCTTCACAATAAAACTGTGAACCGGTAAGCCAACTGTGCACGCTTCTTCACATCGCCCACATCCAATGCACAACTCGTACAAGTCTGCAAACTTCGCCAAGTTTTCTTCCGCTGCAGCTTTCATCGCCTCTGGAATATGCAGATCTTGTGGGCATGCTCTTCTGCAGTCATTACATTGTTTGCATTCTTTTGCTCTTTGAATAACAGTTTCAACTTCAGGAATTGCCTTCAACTTTTTCCGCAGAGGAGCAACCTTCAAAGCAACTTTTACAGCCACCTCTCCAACTTTTTCTGGATCAAGAATTAAAGCTCCAGGTATTTTCCCGCTAATCAAGTCTTCCACTATTGCATCTGTAGGATCGTTTGTACGGTTTGGCAACCCCATGCAGTTCTTCTCTGAGGCAGCAATTACTGGTGCTTTAACGTTTTGACATTCAAGGAGTGTATCTGTCCTTATACATTGCTCGTCTAATACAACGACGTCTGAAACGCCACTTCTTAAAAAGCGCAGTTGCCACGATATTGGACCGACAATTTTTGCCCGTTTGTAATATCTTGTTGTGTCATGTGCTGTACAGCAAAGTCCGCAAACTTCAATTTCGCCGTCAAGTCCATTCTCTTTCATGTAATCTATTATTCCCACGGAGGGCACAACATTATGACCAATACAGAGAATCACAGGTTTTTCTATGTTTACGGTTCCGAATCCTAAATCTACAAGTGGAGCTTCTGGATCAGCTTTTGGGAAGCCATAAGTAGCTATTTGAGCAATATCGGCCACTTCCATGCCGACTTGGTCAACCATACCTGCATGAAAAACTTTTGATTCAAAATCAAGATTACTTCCTTCTTGCCCAGTATGCACAACAGATAAAAGGTGAGTAAGTTGAGTTTCAACATAATTTAATACTTCTTCCAAGTCTCCAAGCGTTTCAGGCTTAACTCCGCAGACAAGCCTTGTAACTGGCGCCTCAACCTTAACATTTAATCCACCTATGTCAATGGGGTATTTGTGACCGAATTTTTCGATCAAATGTTCAACAAGGTGACGCGCATGACCAATATGTGTTGCTGCACCAATGCAGCATGCTAAAAGCACAATTCTTGACTGTTGAGCCGCCATGTTAATTCCGCATGCACCCCGCTTGTTTCCTGTTAGGTCACATTTTCCAAAGGTGCATAGGCAACAAACATCACAAAAAGGCATGTAAAAAGGCTTATAACGTTGAAGAAGAAGCATGTCCCATTCTCTTAAGGCAGTTAAAGATGGAAACGGTGTTGGCCCCATTGGTTCAGTCCATTTTTCTTCAATTACTTTGCCAATTGAAAGCTGAAAATTTTTAATAAACCCCACATCAGTCTTGAGTTCGTCGATTTTTACGTTAACACCTTTTCTACTCACGCATGAACACAACCGATAGGTTTAGAAAATGTATCCTTACTGCCAGAATTATTAAGCTTTTCTAGAAGACTTTTCCACTAAATATAATTCGAATCTGACGCAAACCTTCAGCGCCTAACATAGCCAACTTTTTCCATAATTCTCTTCAAAGAAACATAAGCTGAAGATTCAGAAGACAAAGTCAGCAAAGATTTTCCCAAAATAACATTCTCCTCAACTTTCTCGTCGAAGGCAATTTTACCCAAAAACTCAAGTTTTAACGACTCTTTAGCCTTCTCTTCTAAACTTTCAGGAAACCGAAAACCACCGACTAAATAAAAGTTTTTAAAGTCTATTTTAACATCTTTTGCTATACGGTAAGCACGTTCAACATGCTCAAACGATTTTCTAGATGGATCAAGAACGTCAAAAATGTCATCAACCTTTGAAGTTATTCTTCTATTCAAATGTTCAAGACCTGCAGGCGAATCTATTAGTACATACTCATAATTTTTAGTTAAAGATTCCAATGCGCCTTTTAAGGCTGCATTCGGAAGACAATAGCATCCCTCAACCCACTTGGTTCCTAATGCAATGAAATCAAAAGATTCACCTTCATACATGCCAACTGCCCAAATCTTACCTTCAATCCGCTCTGTAGGAGGAACACCAACTGTTGTTCCACCTTGTTCAAGAAAAGTCTCCACAAGCAATTCAGAAATTGTCTTTTTCCCCTTTTCAGCTAAGTCTACGCCAACCATTTCGCCCAAGTTCTGATCAGGATCAGCATCCACTAACAACAAGGGCGAGGCACCAATTTCAATAAGATATTTAGCCATCAAAGCTACAAAACTTGTTTTACCTGTTCCTCCTCTGCCTATTACAACAATTTTCTTCACGAGCTTCTATGTCTCCTTACATAATTAATAGGGCTTTTTGCAGTTTATTTAACTGTTTATAGTCATAAGTTCACTGCATACTTGTTTAATAGCATTTACAGCATCAGATTCGCTGTTTTTGAGTGGAGTTTCCCCTCGCATTTCAGCCTCTACGACTTTTTGGTCAAAGGGCACAAAATCCAGTATTCTTAAACTGTTTTTCTCAGCATAATTTTTAATGACTTCTTTTTGAGTCTCATTTGCAATTTTGTTTCCAACCAGAAAAATCCGTTTTATTCCCCCTTTTGCAGCCAATTCATAAATGCGCTTAGCGGTTTCAAGAGATTTTAAATTCGCATCAGTAACAATTAGCATGACATCTACATGTTTTGCTGTGGCCCTGCCAATATGCTCAACTCCAGCTTCCATATCAAGAATGACTGCCTCGTTTCGCTCAACTACTAAATGACGAAGCAATGCACGGACAACGGCATTTGCTGGACAAGTGCATCCGGAACCCATAGACTGCACTGTACCCATTATAACTAAATTTACATCAAAGGGAGTTTCAACTGAAAAATCACGGACAATGTCATCAACTGAGAAAGAAAGGCGAAAAACACCAGAATAGCTAGTGCTAGTTTTAGATTCAATTAACTCCTTATTCTCTGATATTGGAATTATCTTTCGCGCATCATTTGGTGATAAGCCTAAAGTCAAGGCAAGATTTGGTGAAGGGTCAGCGTCAATAGCTATTGTCTTTAAGCCTTTGTTAACAAAGGAAACTGCAAGACCGCCAGCAATTAGGGTTTTCCCAACACCACCCTTGCCAGAAACCGCAACCTTCACATTTTTCCCCCGAGTTGGTTAAATTTTGCAAGCTTATTTACGTTTCCTAAAATAGCTTAACTTTTGTTTTGACTAATTAAAAGCAAAGTTACCACAGAAACGTCCGACAATATTGCAGCAACACTAAGCCGAAAAATGTGCCACAAACTTAAATTGAGATAAGAAAAAGAGGACAAAACTTGCCAACATGAATCATTATGCTTACTCCACTCTAAACCGTCGCTATAACATCACTGGAAATCGCATGTGCATGTTCTGAATTGCATGCATATCCTTACAATTCATGATTTCCATTTTAAAATGAGGCTCAGTTAAATGTAAGCAAAAGAGGCATATCTATGACGACTCCTTTCTTGCCAGTTCACTTCCCAAAACCATGTTTTTGAGTTTTGCAAAGCTTATTTCCCATGTTCGTGTTCTTAATCCACAGTCTGTACTCGCACATATTCTGCTTGGGTCATCTACAATGCTTACAGCATTGAGTATTCTATCTCTTATAAGCTCTGCCGGTTCAACGAAGTCTGTGTGGACATCCACAACGCCTAACCCGTATTTTCCACGGAAGCCGTAGTCCTCAAAAAATTTTAACTCCTTATAGCCTATCCTCGTTTCCCCTATTCCCGCTTGTCTGCTGTCTCTGTTAGCGAATTCAAGGGCTAGCTGACTGCAATTTCGCAATTGACTAGCATATTTCGCCAGTATCTTGTAGTTGCTGTAGCAGTTGTGGAGACTGAAAGTGCAGTTAAACCCTCTAACAGTTTCATTGAAAGCATCCACGAATAATTCCATTTCTTCTGTGGAAGGGTTTGTTGTTGCAGCAGGTTCGTCTATCTGAATCCACTTCGCTCCAGCATCTATTAGACGACTTATTTCCGGTCTAATAACTTCCTTTATTAGATCGAAAATGAACTCCCTTCTCGCCACGGTTTTCCTCTGTTTAAAGTCCTTTATTTTGCCTCCAGCCTTCCGTTCATAGTATTCGTTAAATGTCCAGTCGACAAGCGTGTAAGGTCCTGTAAAGGGCACTTTTGCCATTTTCTTGGCGTTCTCTTTCGTGAAAATGAATTCTTCAACATAAAAGGATTTTACATATTTTGGTTTATCTACGCATGCAGCCTTGTTAAAATATCTATAGTCGAAAGATTTTACATAACCCAGAAACTCGAAGCCTTCAACATTTCTTATGACGTGCTCATACATCTCCGAACGCCACTGCTCTCCATCAAACACCACATCTAGCCCGGCAGCCTCAAAAAAGCGGATGACAAATTTTGCCGACCATTGAAGCAAAGAGCGTCTATCTATAGGAGTTCGCTCGTTTTTCTTCAAAATTTTAACCAACGCTTCTAGATTTTCTATACCTAGTCTTTTACCCCAATTCACCGCTTCTGCAATTTCTTCTTTTGAAAGAGATTCGCCCCTGTAGCCTTTAATCCTCCATGCTGGTTTAGCAAGGCTTCCTATTTCTTGAGTTGGAAAAAGCTTGTTCATTTCAGCTCCACTCGTTCTGGAGGTTTTTCGCCACTTTGGCTATAACCCTAATTTTCTCTTTTGCTCTCTCCCAAGGTAGAAACTCTAAGTCACAGTTTGGACAAATGAAAACGTCGTACGTTTTTGATGGATAGATGGATTCTATAAGCTCCTTAGCAACTGTTGCAAGCTCTTTTTCATCTTCTAATAGAGAACTGCGGGCGTCTATAAGTCCCAAAGCCACGCCTTTATCGAAAGTGTACTCTTTTAGTTTTTCCAAGCTTGTCTCGTATAGGTCTATGCCAAAATCCCCAACAGGAAAGTCTAGGGCTTCGGGGAGAATTTGAGTAAAATCTCCGAAAAACGTTTGTAAACACACTCTCACAGTTACACCTTTTACAGCCGTTTCTAATGCATTGTTAACGTCGACAAGTGTATCTTTTGAAACTGGATCTTTGAAGGGGTTATAGACAAGTGCCGGGTCGCTTAGCTGAACATATTTGAAATCATTCTCAGCAAGATTTTTAATTTCCTCTCTCAGAATTTCGGCGTATCTAAACAGCAATTCTGTCTCGCCTTTGTAAAAGCTGTTTTCAGACAACTTTGTAAGTGTATAAGGTGCTGGCAAAACTGCTTTCCATGGAACATTTCTTGGAAGACATTCCATGTTTGCCATTTCTACAGTTATGCCTTTTTTGCGCAATATCTCCCCTATGACTATAGGTTTTCTATAAAATGTGTTGTTATTGAACCATCTGGCAAGGGCTCCAATTTTCACACCCTCTAATTTTTCAGTGAAAGGTCTCAAAAGGTCTTGCCACTTGAGCATACCATCAGTGATGTAACTGACTCCTGCAGAGGTTTGAGCCTCTATGATTTTGATTGTGGCTTCTATGAAGGCTCTTTCGAACTCTTCTTTACTGACTCTTTTTCTGTCGTAGGCTCTGGTTGTTTCAATAAGCTCTTTTGGTCTGGGAAGAGTTCCCGTAACATAACTGCCTAACATTTTTCACCGCAAGCTCCACACATGTTTCGATTTTACATGGTGAAGAGTAGAATCTGGAATAGAATATTAAACCTTACAGTTTTTGCACTTATATGCAAAAGTTTTAATTATATTACAGTCTTCTCTTAAAGGCGAGATGATGTCTGAATGAAAATATTGCATGAGTTTGTTCCAACACGTAAATTTCTCAAACTCGCTGAAGAAGTTAAGGACTTAGTTGACGGATGGAACATAACTGATAGCGCTGCTGGAATGCCTGCGCCAAGTGGCACAGCCGTTGGTTGCGTTCTTAAAGCCAAATACCCAGACAAAATGGTTATACCAATATTCATACTTCATTATAAGGGACCTGTTGAAGTTGGAGGCTTGGCTTTAGCTGCTGATGCTGTGGCTCTCGATGGGCTTGTGCTTACTATGGGTGATGTTCCCAAATATGGAGAACCCATAAAAATGTTGAAATCTTCTGAAGAAGCTCGAGACTTTTTACGCACAACAATACGCCTAAAAAACGTTAAATTGGGATGTCTGCTTACCGCACGCCGAACCGTTGAAGAAACCATCGCTCGAGTAAAGGATCCATGGGACTTTGTCTTCTTCATGAGAATTGAAGAAAAATCTTTCCCAACACTGGAGAATGTGGCAAAAGAATGCAAACGCCTCAACAAGCCCATATACACATACTTCCTCGTGGGAACACCTAAAAACGCAGAAATGGTGAAAATGATAGGATGGCCAGTCGCAGCAGCCATGAACCGCGTCGAAGAGGTGGTAAGCAAACTTGAAGGCTTCGTGGATGGCGTAATTGCAACATGCGCTGGAGACTATGAAGGAGACAAAGAGTTGTTAACAAGACTTCAAAAGTTCAGAAGCTAATAGCTTTAAAACGCCATCTTTTATTTATTATAAGATAATGTATTCTTCCAAAGTTCTCGAATAGAACGCTTTTTGGCGATTTATATTTCGCGAATTTCGCATTGAAGTTTCTTAATAATTTCTTCAGCTCTATTAGGTTCAACCTTAAATGTGTAGAGCCTCTTAGCCGTTCGAAGTTTCAATTTAACAACAGCCTTAAGCCTTTTCACTGCACAAAACTCTGCACGTCCACTTATTTCTACAAACTTTTCGACATCAAAGATTTCTGAAGGCATAAATCCACCTATCTCTCATTTTTAGGGTAATATTCACGTTTTTATCTGTTTTGGTTCACAAAACGCATTCATAAACACTATTGACCGCTTGTGATCAGATAAAGGATCTATGTCAAAGCCAAAAATGTTTTAGCTATAAACTGGATAAACTGGATGATCGTCAATAATAGGCGATAAGCGTCGATAAGCATTTATATAAGCTAATACATGTTGATATTTGATAATGATGAGAGTCACCCTCACTGTACATGCAGATGAATTAAAACTTGCGCAGTTGATTGACAAGTTTTCGGAACAATACAAGACAACTTTTGAGCTCAAACGTAAAAACGGGGAGTTCCTTCTACACGTGAATACTGATAATCTCGGCGAACTTGTAAGACGATTAAACCATTTAAAAGATTGCACTTTCAAAGTTGAGGAAATTCATGGGGGAGGTTTATTGGAGAAGTTGAATGTCAAACCATTAAGAACAAATGTAGATGCTCTGTTAGACATGGAGACGGTGGCGAAAACTGATATAGATCCTGTTAATGGGGGGGTAATAAAACTAAAGGGTGAACTATGGTTTTGCCGGCCAGAACAAAATAAAGTTATAAAAGAAGGAACAAAAGTAAGGGTAGTGAGGGTGGAAGGAGTCAGCCTAATAGTGGAGGAGGTTGAAGCATAAAATGTTTGAAGAAATATTGATTGCCATAGTAGCCATAGTTGCAGTAATAGCCTTGATTATGGTCTCAGGAATTAGAAAAGTCAATCAGTATGAGAAAGGCATAATTGAACGATGGAACGCCTACGAAAAGACAGTGGATCCCGGACTTAGATTCGTAATTCCATTTGTCCAAAGAATGTTTCGGGTTAATATGCGTGAACAGGTTATAGATGTCCCACCTCAGGAGATTATTACCGAAGACAATGTAGTAGTGACGATTGACGCTGTAATTTATTATCAAGTTATTGATCCGAGGAAAGCACTTTATGAAGTAGAAGACTTTGAGCTTGCCATAGTTAAGTTGGCACAAACCACTCTGAGAAACATTGTAGGTGAAATGTCTCTGGACGTTTGCTTAACATCCCGAGAGAAAATAAATGTTGAACTCAGAAGTGTCCTTGATCAAGCAACTGACAAATGGGGAACAAAAGTAAACAGAATAGAACTGCAACGCATAGATCCACCACCAGACATCCAAACGGCAATGCATAAACAGAAAACCGCTGAACAAGAGAGAAGACAACTGAGGCTTTTGGCAACAGGAAGAAAGGAAGCCGCAGCTCAGGATAAGGAGGCAGCTATACTCAGAGCCCAAGGAGAAAAAGCAGGCGCGATACTGAAGGCTGAAGGAGAAGCGAAATCTATAGAAGTTGTAGCTGAAGCACAGGCTCAAGCGATCAAAATGGTTTCTGAAGCAGCAAACCAATACTTCAAGGAGAATGCACAGCTAAATAAAAAGTTAGATGTGATAAGAGACACCTTTGCACAGCAAACCAAAATTGTCGTTCCCTCATCAGCAGACATACTTAATGTTCTTGGATTTGAAGGCACACCCATAATTCCAATAAAATCAGAAAAGAAAACTGCTGAAACAGAAAAAAGCGGATAACTTATGAACCAAAGTCTAATAATAATTCCCCTAATAATGTGGTTCCTTATCATTTTAGTGCTGATTCTCATTGCCTTATTTGGAATAAAAAAGGTTCAACCAACAGCAAGAAGGCACCTCGGAACATTTGGCAACGACCAGATGGAATTTGACCTACGATTAACTTACAAACGCTTCAAAGAACTCTACCCATTTTCACAAATAACCTATCAAGAATACAAAAAATTACAAATGGAAAGAGCCTTTAAACGGGCAGTAAGCTCACAAAAAAACAAAAGAATGGTAAGATAAGCTAAACTAAAAATTGGTTTCTGGTGGGCCGGACCGGATTTGAACCGGTGACCTTCCGCACGTCAAGCGGATGTCCTAACCGAGCTAGACTACCGGCCCTTGTATTTTCAGTTAAGGAGCAATTATTTAAGAGTTTTAGGTCAACGTTTCACAATTGAAATCCGTGACACATTTTACTTTTTCCATAATTGTCTTTACGTTAACCGAAATGTACATGATAAAGCAATAATACTGATTATTATCTTAATTTGTTCAAAATATGAAATCCAGTCAGGTGAATTTGGCTTCCACATTTATTACATTGCAGAATTATCTTGTCCAAACAGTTTCCCTTCATCACAGGCTCCAATAGTGTATAAACATTTTCTGTTTCATCATCTGGAGAAATCCTAATTCCACATTTTGGACAGACAAACTCTCCCCTACCCTTAATTTTGCTTAGATCAACAGTATAGCATTTGACCTCTTGCAATTTCACTCTCTTCTCAACTAGCAATTAACAGGTCAAATCCCTAAATATTTTATGAAAGAATGTTTCACGTTGGACATTGCATTTGCTGATGGCAATTGTTTTCAAAAAGTTAATTGCCTGTGGATGTTTGCATAAATTATAAAAGCTGAATGACACTATGTATTGAATGATGCAATATGAAGAGTGTTGATTTCCAGATCCTATGTGAATTGATGAAGAATTCAAGACAGAGTGACAGACAACTAGCTAAAAAAATTGGGATTTCTCAGCCAACAATTACTAGAAGAAGAGCAATGCTAGAAAAAGAGGTAATTGCTGAATACACAATAATTCCTGTGTGGGAGAAGCTTGGATATGAAATATTTGCAATAACACTGATAAAAATCAGACAGCATATAGGTTCCAAAGAGAAATATGATAATACTCGGATGAAAGGACTAAATTGGTTGAAGAAACAGCCAAATGTCATTATGGCTGGTGGTTGCAGGGGAATGGGAGTAGATTCCTTCATGATATCACTGCACAAATCCTACAAAGATTATGATGACTTTATGCGTAAACACAGGCTTGAATTGGGAGATTTCTGTGAAGATATTCAGTGTGTTCTTGTAAATCTTGCTGGAAAAGAGATTGTAAAGCCATTACAGCTGAAGTGTCTAGCAGAGGATGAACAGACTCAAGAATGAGCCATTAAGCAAACCTTTTTATTCATATCATATTGAGCAGAAAAAAGCTCAACTCACTAACGCCTAGGGAAGAATACATTAATGCAACTATTCATATCTTCTAAGATACAATGGTTTGCAAGCATCTATTTTTCCTTCTTCTTTAGAAACGTTTTTCGCTAAGACTTTAGATTCCTGAATAATCTTAGATTTAGAATCCAACCCTCACACACCCATTTTAAAAAGTGTGAATCAGAATATTTAATTTCAGAATAGTCAATTAATATTCTAAAGCTGAATTCACAATTACAGATGCTTCATGTAAAAACATGGCGTTTTTGCGTTTTTCTATAAAGTCTTTAATCTGTTTGAGAATGAAAAAAAATAATTAACTCTTAAGTGCAATATGATTGTGACTTTAATGAGAGGCATGTATAGAACAGCAGTTTATGTCATAGTTACAGCAATCGCTGAAGGAATATTCATCTGGGGGCTTTTCACTTATGCAGAGGCAGATAAGCTAACAATTTGGCTCATTTTAGCAGAAAACTTAGGTATGATTATTTTTCCGCCATATCAAGGTCCCAATCCTACGGGGTTCTTGGCATTAATCCTAGGAATAATCTGCTGGTTCGTGATTATCACTGCAATTGGTGAAATCATAAACTGGCTGAGAAAAAAGAAATAACCAATCCTACAATTTTCCTACACCGAAATAGAAAAAGAACGTTAGTTGGTTTTTATTCTGTTTCTGTATGCTTTGACTTCTTGTTCAAGATCTTTTTGCGTAACAGATTCCCTGAAATCTCTCAATTCGTTGACTCAGCATAAGGCACGCATAGTTAAAGCATTTAAACCCATTTAGCTATCTTCATAGTAATTTTAACTGTGGAAGATGAGAGATATGAATGTAAAAACCTTTGCATATCATGCTGAAAATGGAAATGTCTGCGAGATTGTAGATACTTTCGCTGAAATGTTTCCTTTGTGGGCTGGCAGAGTGCTGATTACAGCTGACAGTGAAAAGTGGGCTTTGACAGCAGCTGAAGTTGCAACAGGCTTTGCAACAAGCGTTATTATGTCTCCAGCAGAAGCAGGTATAGAAGGCATGATGCCAGCGGATAAAACTCCAGATAATCGCGTAGGCATTTTAATTCAAATCTATAATCGTAATAGGTTTGAGTTGAAAAATCAGATGATACTACGTATAGGACAGTGCATAATGACTTGTCCAACAACTGCAGCCTTTGATGCTATGCTAAACGCAAAAAGAAAATTAAAGGTTGGCAGAAGCATTAGGCTATTTGGTGACGGGTTTCAAAAGAAGGGCTTGGTTGGAAACAGAAAAGTTTGGAAAATCCCAGTGATGGAAGGTAACTTCATTGTGGAGGACACTTTTGGTGCAGCAGAAGCAATAGCTGGCGGGAATTTTCTAATATTGGCTAAAGACGGTGCTTCTGGGCTCAAAGCGGCTGAAGAAGCTGCAAGAACCATAAAGAGTAAGGCAAATGATGTCATCTTGCCGTTTCCTGGCGGAATCTGTCGTTCTGGGTCGAAGGCGGGTTCATTAAAGTATAAACTTAAAGCTTCGACAAATCATCCTTTCTGCCCAAGCCTAAAAGCGCTTGTTCCAGATTCACAGTTGCCTGAAAATACTAATTGCGTTTATGAAATTGTCATTAATGGTTTAACGTTAGAGGCTGTTAAGAAGGCTATGAGTGAAGGCATAAAGGCCGCTGCAAACGTGCAAGGCGTTTTAAGAATTACCGCTGGGAATTATGGTGGGAAATTAGGACCGTACAAAGCATTTTTGAAAGATGTTTTAGAAACATTCTGATCCTTTCCCTAAACTCTTATTTAACGCCATGTAAAGTAGCTTATTGCTTAAATGAAAAATGTGGAAAAATTGAGCGACAAAAAAAGAACCTCGCTAGAGCTATTCAGACTTAAAAAGACATTGAGCACGCTAGCAAATAAAGAAGGACGCGGAACGGAACTTGTCTCGCTTTATGTTCCGCCTGGAAAACAGATAAGTGAAGTGATGAACATGCTTCGAGATGAGTACGGCACAGCCTCAAACATAAAATCTACAACCACCCGCAAAAATGTTCAGGATGCCATAGTCAAAGTTCAACAACGCCTTAAGCTATTCAAAGAAACCCCTGAAAATGGACTTGTAATATTCTGTGGTGCAATTCCACAGAATGGTGCTGGAAGCGAAAGAATAGAAACATATGTGATAATACCGCCAGAACCAATTCACATCTACCTCTACAGATGCGATGCAAGATTTCACACAGAACATTTGCAAGAGCTAATTAGAGAAAAAGAGACGTATGGCATACTCTTGATAGACGCTTCAGCCGCTACACTCGCAACCCTTCAAGGCAGAAGACTGCAAATAGTCAGAGAAATAACATCAGGTGTACCAGGAAAAACTCGTGCAGGCGGGCAATCAGCCAGAAGATATGAAAGGCTTAGGGATATGAAGCTTCAGGAATATTTTAGGCGTGTTGGTGAACATGCTAATGAGACATTTTTACCAATAGAGAATCTAAAGAGTCTAATAATTGCTGGCCCAGGACCAACAAAGTATGATTTTGAAAAGGGTGACTACTTGAATTACATGTTGAAAGAGAAGGTAATAGACATAATTGATACTGCGTATGTAGATGAGCAGGGTGTAAAAGAGGTTGTAGGTAAAGCTCCAGAAATCATGCGGAAAATACGTTACATTGAAGAAAAAAAGATAATGCAACAATTCCTTTATGAAGTGGGACATGACACTGGAATGGCAACCTACGGCGAAGAAGAAGTTAGAAAAGCCTTAGAAGCAGGTGCTATCAGAACATTATTACTTTCAGAAGGACTAGACATTGCCAGAGTCACTGTAAAATGCAATGCTTGCGGTTTTCAAGAACAGCAAACAATGAAAAGCCAAATGCTAACAAGCTTCGAACAAAGCCTGGTTGGAAAACCTTGTCCAAAATGCAATTCTACTACCTTAAGCGTTGTTGAAACACAGGAACTGATAGAGAATTTTGCGCAGATAGCAGAACAAACAAATACTGATGTTGAGATAATATCTATAGAAACAGAGGAAGGGCAGATGTTGAAAAATTCTTTTGGTGGAATAGCGGCAATATTGCGCTTCAAGACTCAGCAAGAATAAGAAATCATTACATGTTAATTAGAATCTGTTCAACATCACTTTTCCCCAAATGCCAAATTAACAGCTTCTTCTGTTTGGAAGTAAAACCAGAAACAAGCTTAACTTCACTATGAAAAAGTTTTGAAAACTCTTTCACAAGTTCCTTGTTAACCTTCCCCTTAACAGGCGTCTCCCTGCAACATACCACAATTTCGTCATCTTCAATTATAATTTTAAATTTTTTAGACTGCGGCTTCACATTCACCTCCAAAATTACGCCATCCTTCACTTCATTAATCTTCAGCGGAGTCATACGCAAACTTTAACATCACCATATAAAAACATATTCAAAACACTACAATACGCATAGAAAGTCTGGTGTAGAAAATGCGCAATCAATCATTGTATCTAAACTGGTATATTCATGTACCAAAACTGCAATACGATCTTCGTTCAAGTGGTTTAAGCTGCTTTAAATATGACATAATGCTGAGTGAAGTTGACTTAAGCGTTAACTACGTAAATGGCAATCCAGAAACTGCTAAACAGTTAGCCAAAAGATACTATGTAAAGCAACAGAATGTTTTCATCTCAAGCGAAGGCGCTTCTGGACAAAATGCACGAATAATCAGATTTCTAGCAGAAAAACGCAACAAGAAAAATGAAGCAATAGTTGAATACCCAACTTATGAACCGCTACTGCGGCAAGTACAAGAATTCTTTCCACACATAAAAAGATTGGAAAGAGAAGAAAAAGAATCTTATCGACTTGATCCAGATGAGCTTCGTAAAATTGCTTCAGAAAAAACCAGATTACTTGTACTGACAAATCCACATGCACCAAGTGGAGCAATAGCCACTAAGAATGAACTGAAAGAAATAATGGCTATAGCACAAGAACACGGTTTTTATGTTTTATGCGACGAGATATACGCTGAATTTGAAAGAAATGTCATACCATCTATTTTTTCAATAGACCAGCAATTGGGCATAGTTACAACAAGCTTCACAAAGGCTTATGGTTTAGGGGGATTAAAATTAGGCGTTGCAATTGCAGATGAAAATCTTGTGAAAGAATTATACAATGATGTTTTGAACACTGTTGGAAATACCCCAAACATTGTACAAATAATTGCTGCTGAGCTTTTGGCTAAGTGCAAAGAAGAGCTTGAGAGGCACAAGCAAAAATGGGATCGGTTAAAGAATGAAGCGGAAGAATGGTTAAGTGAAAAAGATTTTGAATACTTTCCAAACAATGCTGGGGTAACTTACTGGATAAAAATGCCAATAAAAGACACTTACAAATGGATAAATGAGAAAACAATCCCAAGATATGAATTGGCACCCGTGCCAGGAACATTTTTCCTCTTCAAAAATAACTACAAGCTCATAAAGACAAACATGATTAGATTAGGTCTAGGCAACATAAATCCTGAAAAGCCTAATCTTACAGAAGCTTTAGGAGTTTTAGAAAAAGCAATAAAAACATAAAAAAGTTGACTTCTCTAATCTGACGCCTCACAATTTAATATCTCTGAATCTTTACTTTTCAGTAATTTTCTCAAAGCCCAAATAAACTTTCTTTGCAAGGTTTTAGGATACAATTTTTCTAATGGATACTCTACTTTAGAAGCCCACTTCACGTATACATTCGGGTCAACATAAGATTTCAAAGAAGTCCCCAAATTGTATTCTTTGGTTTTCTTTGCCAGTTCAATGTCAAATCTAGTTTTCTCAATTCTGCTCAAAATAGCATCTGTTTTCTTTCCCTGTCTCCTTTTCTCTTCAAGTTGAAACTCAAGCTCCTTAAGCCTCTCCTCTTTTTTGGCTATCCTCTCCTCAAAGTTCGGTGGAATCTTCCTCTTATGATTCGCTATCTCTGCACCTCGCAAGTTTGCCATTTTAGCGTGAAAATGTTTCACGTGTAGAAAATCTTCTTTTTTGACCTTGCAACTGTCCAAATATTCTTTCACAGCCTGTGTGGTTCGCCAGGTCCTAAACACTTTTGCGGTTAACCCACTCATTTTTTCTGAAAGAAAACCAGAAACTTTTTTTGAATCTATACCTTCAAACAGATACTCCTTACATGTTTTCGCATAATGCTCAATGTTGCTGATCACAATTTTAGGCGCCTTTATACTTTTAACCCACCTTACAGAATCTTTACCCAAAAAATCAAAATTCAAAACCTCACCATCAATTTGGATATGCTCTGGCCTCAAAGTTATGGCGCCAACAGTGTCAGCTTCTCCTGGATCTTTCTCATCACCCACCCTTAGATTCAGTGCAAAAATAAGCCAGCAAACAGTAGCTATCTTTCTTCTCTCTTCATCTTCAGCCGCTAAATTCTTTGTAATATGTTCCTCAATTTTTGGAATTGCACTACCTAACTTTTCAGCCTTCTTATACTTCTCGCGTTCTCTCATTTGTTTAAGGAAAGCTGAATCTGAAAACCATACATACTTAATTTTTCCACAAAGCTTGTCTTGCCATTTAGCTATGTACATTTTATCTGGTTCCCAGACGATTCCCTTCCAATTGCCAGGTGGTCTAGGACTATCTGGAGAAAGATTAAGAATTATGTCCTCTTCGCGTGGTCCTTCTTTCCATTTTCCTCTTTTTGGGTGATCGCCTCTGCCAACAAAGAGACACGAAGGCTCAGCAGTCCAGTTAGCTATCTCGATTTTTTTTCCATCCACAATAGCATAACCGAACTTCTTCTTCAACTCTTCCCTTCGAATTTTTCTTTCATTTGCAAGTCTTTTCTTCTCCTCCTTTGTCATGTTCAATTTCGCAATTTTTTCTTGTTCCAAATACTGTGAAATCTCGGAAAAATCAATTTCTACAGGTTTCTCATTTGTTGCTTCTGCTTTTAGGTTGCTATTTTGTATTTTTTTGAGAAAATCAGCGTAAATTTGATTCAGAAGTGACGATGAAGGATTCTCGTTCTTTAATTGCCACAGAAAGTCTTGAAAGAAATTTTTGTAAAAGATTCGGTCAGGAGGAGATGCAGACTGTTCTTTCTTCACGAATGCAATAGCCATCTGCTCGCTTTTTGCACCAAGTTTTATCTGAGCCCCCTGAATCTTTATTGAAAATCCCTTGGGTTCATAAGGTGCAATGTAGATTCCGTTATGCTGAAGACTTTTCACAGTATACTTCATCCAATTCACCCAATGGAAATTGCGAAATATAGGATGCAGCAGTTTCGTTTTTCACTTGCTTACTTGCTTAAAAACTTTAACTGTCATATTTATTGTTTAAGTTGGAGGCAAGGTCTACGTTCTTATTTTTTCTTTGTTCTTGCAGCTTCTGATGCAAAAGTTCGACAGTTCTTTTGTCCACATATCCTTTATGTGGGCGAAAACCGCCAGAAAACCCTTTTGGAATATGCAAAAGTTCATGAATTATAATTTTTTCTTTTTCCATCTGTGAAAGTTTATCATATCGTTCAGAAATAACTTCAATTACATAGGCAGAAGGAAGATTCAGAACATCTTGCCAGATTCTACCCAACCCGTGAATACGAGCAATAGTTCGCTGTGATTCAGAGCCTTTACTTCTAATGCAAAATACGAACTGTGGCACTACGTGAAAGAAATCGAGAGCTTCGGTGATTTCTTCAACTAACTTTTTGACATCAGAAGCTTCTTCATACTTTATTGGCAAATTTACCACCCACCATGCGAAAGAGCGAAAGAATTTTTGTGGACCAAGTAACCCTTTCTAGGAAGTGACTTCCTTAACTGACAACGTGTCAATGAGGTTTTAAGTCAGCATGAAACAATCATCTACCTTGTGCCAAAGCGTTTCTTTCTGTAGACCATAACTGCTAGCAGTGTTGATCTCGTGAATAGTAGTGGAATAGTCCGTGGATGAAGCTTGAGTTTTTGTTAGTCTATATAGAACTACTAATGACAATATACAAGAAATTACAGCAAAAAAGAAGCCTATGCTTAGAAATTCGTATACAGTTATTCTGCCATCAAAGGAATAGCGAACACTGAAAGCATTGAGTAGTGCTATTTGCACACTACCGTAACTCCCGGGTGGGAAGGTGATCCAGAAATCATGAAAATTTGAGAAGGCAGTTGCAAAAGTAAAGAAAAGGCTGCCTAAGTACAGAAGGCAGCCGCTAATCGTAAATATTGCTTCCAAGGCTACCAATTTTCTCCCATTCTTTTTGTCCATTGCAAGAAACCTATATCCAGCTAATCCAAGAAAGGCTCCAAGGGCAACTAGAGCAAATGTTGTGTAAGACCACCATTCATATGAAAGAGATGCTTTGACAAAGCCTATTTTGATAATTCCCAATAGAAACAAATTGAAAGTTGAAATCAATTTTCCCTCGGAAAACATAATGAAAGTCCACCAAGGTAATGCTAGGCTTACAAACCCAATAGCTATTGATACAAGAAGAAGTATCACAGTCGTCCTAGTATAACCCTGAACTGTCATCTATCATCGCTCACAATATCGAACACTTCGATTTTTATGGTTTGCGGAAGAATCTTCGATTGAAGCGCGCGAAACTACAATATGACTCTATTGCCCAGCAAATCGACAAATTGGCAGTATACAACCAATTTTGGATCATCCTGATAATACAAACAATCACATTTAATAGCAAATAGTCTTATGGCTTAGCCCAAGCCTTAGCTGAGTTATATTTAAAAACTTTAAATATATTAGAGATTGAAATTAGAATACTTAAGAGGAAAGGAAATTATGCGAGTTACGAAAGCGATCTATTTCATTTCTGTGTTATTCGCATCTTTAATTTTGGCAGGCGCGTTTCGGTTAAATCTTGTTTACTCAGCTAGCAGAGTTCCAGGGGTTAGCGTAGGACAGTTTTTTCACTACAGAATTACTTCAACGCTAAGCGGAAATGACACTCAATTAATCAGTGCAGGCAATATGACTTCAGGCGAAGGCATGTTCAATATCACCGTGACACGAGTTATTGGGAGAAACGTCACTTTCTATTTGGTCATCTATGAAGACACTCAATTAATTGGTACGAGAACAATTGATCTTGATGTCGACTCAGGATATGCAAACAACAGTATTACTCAAGGCTTTCTTTTTGTGGGTGCTAATCTATCAGTCAACGATCCAGTGTACACCTCGATAGGTTACTCTTCCCTGAGAATAGGGTCAACCATTCAAACGGACTATCTTGGTGCGATGAGAGACACAAACTACCTACATGCAGAGAACCACTATACAAACACAAACTTCTTCGGGATCATAGCGAACCAAACTATTGAATATGACTTCTACTGGGACAAGTCAACAGGAATTGAAACTAGATTGGTCAATAATGTTTACTACAACCGTTCTGACGGCTCAGGCAATATTCTCACGCTCCATCAGAAAATCGAGTTAATAGTCCTGTCAGCAAACCCGGCTATACCGGAGTTTTCGTTGATGCTAATCCTAACAACTCTCATTGCAATTACGCTACTAGCAATTGTAATCCACAGAAAGAGTGCAGTGAACGCAGGTCACCGAACGCTACCTTGCTCTAGTCTGGGGCGCGATGGTCAAAGACAATACTGCGATTCGGGAGTTTATGTACGTCTTTCTTTCGATTCCCGAATTCTTGCTCAGCTTTGAAACGGCTTAAATAGTGGTGGACCGGGGGGGATTTGAACCCCCGACCTCCTGAGTGCAAGTCAGGCGTTCATACCAACTGAACTACCGGCCCGTTTACGTTTTCTGAAATGCTTTCACATCTGACTAATATTTAGGTTTTGCATGCTACAATGTATTCCTTCCGCAAATGAAAGCGAAAACTGAATTAAAACCCCCAAGCAATTTAACAATAACCTCCTTGGAGAAAAAAATAATTGGATAAGCTTCCGAATCAAAGTCGAAAAGGCATATTTGTAAACCTTGGCTTATTCCAATTTCTATCCTTTGTCAGAAGAGGCATATTCTACACTTTTATGATAAACTATCTTTTCGGCTTAATGAAAACTGTAACATCCACAACATTGCTTGGCACATTTAACATGATTGCTTCTGCTTTGGGTCAAAATTTGTTGTGGGGAAAAATCTCGGATCGTTATAGACTTAGAGCTAAATTGATAATTGCAGGCGAATCTATCGCAGCAATCACATACCTAACCGTTTTTTTCATTCACAAGTCACTGATTAATATGCAAGCGAGTTTTGCAGCTGGACTCTCGCTAATTATTGGACTTTCATTCCTTGAATTTTTCTGGTCTATGTCAGATGTGGGGTGGGCAGCATTATTAACTGATGTGACGACGACAAAAACAAGGGGTGGCATAGTTGGCACACTGAATTTCATAGCGTCAATGGGCAGAATGATAGGGATAGTTTTTGCTGGTTTTCTCTACAATAATGGTGAAGGATTTCGCCAAGGAACAATTTTTTACATAGTTATAGTAATGCTGGCTACAAGCGCAACAATAATGTGGGCAACATCAAGATCAATAGAAAAGAAGAATAAAACAGAACCAAAGAGAATTGTTCAAGTAAACGTGCAAGAAAAGAAGCCCGGAAGTGATAATGAACAGATTTACAGATGGTTTCTCATATCTCTAATTGTAATAATTATTGGTGCAGCATGCATAAACCAGGTCTTTTTGCTCTTTCTAAAACTTCCAGAAGGATTAGCAGCACAAGATCAAGAAATGAGTTTAATTTTAACAGCATGGACTTTAGGCGGAATGCTAACAAGCTTATCTTGCGGATGGCTTGCAGATAAATTTGGAAGAGTTAAGATACTTTTTGCTGGTTTCATTCTGGCATTTTTAACACCCATACTATATGGTTTTGCTTTCAACATTTGGATTATGGCGATGATTTACGGATTGAATGGTGTAGCCTTCTGGACAATTCAAACAGTTGGTTTCGCCTTTGCTGGAGATATAATACCAGAAGACAAGAGAGGACGATTGTTCAGCAGATATAACACTGTGATGGCTTTAAGCTGGGGACCTGCAGGATTCTTGATAGGCGGACCACTCGCTGATGCTCAAACTTCAAGTTTGGGTTTACCCAGTCGCATAGCTTATGTAAACACTTTCTACGCATCTTCAATAATAGTGGCAGTTGGCACCATGCTTTTTGCAGCTAAAGTTGCAAGATCCAAGGCGAAAGCAAATTAAACACTGAACGATAAAAATTCTACTGGGATTTGTATGCTTGAATTCAAAACAGTAAAAATTCAAGTACCAGAAGATTGCAACGTGATTTTAGGGATGGCACATTTCATAAAAACAGTTGAGGATTTATACGAGGCTTTAGTTAATGCTGTCCCAAACATAAAATTCGGTATAGGCTTTTGCGAAAGCTCTGGTCCATGCCTAGTAAGGCATGAGGGAAATGATGAGGAATTGAGGAAGCTTGCGGCAGGAAAGGCTTTTGAAATGGCTTGTGGACACTGCTTCATAATTTTCTTCAAAAATGCTTATCCAATAAATGTTATAGATAAGATAGGGAGAGTCCCAGAAGTTTGCACAATTTATGCAGCCACTGCAAACCCTATAGAGGTGATTATTGCAGAAACTGAGCAGGGCAGAGGTATCGTGAGCATTATTGACGGATTAAAAAGTAAAGGCATAGAAACTGAAGAAGATGTGAAAGTGAGGAAAGAGTTTCTGCGAAAAATAGGATATAAACTTGGTTAAGGAAAATAAGCGATGCAGGGCGAAGTTGCCCAATTGATCCATGTTGCCCAAGTGATTTTTGGAGGATGGGCTCGGTTTTTTATGGTTTTTATCTATGGGCCATTAATTCTTGCTGTAGCTCAAATGGAATTTTTTCTTCCATTCTTTCAGTTGCATAGGCAACTAACTGTTTGAATTGTTTTTCAGTTAAAATGTGGCGTGCTTTTGACAAGATCTCTATGCAGATTTCCTTAAAAACTAAGTCGGCGCAACTCATTTTTGCGTCGTCGATTAATTCTTTGCAAGCGTGAAGGATTTGTTGGTTCAAGGCAATTTCACCCTGCAATAGGATACATTTACTGTAAAATATTAAAACACTTATGAAGCCGAAAACAGAATTACAGATACACAAAATCTGATGTTACGTGGTGTAAGGTAAGATGGCAAAAGCTGAAGTAAGGTTTATTGGCGTGGTTGAAAAGGCTGGTGAGGATGAGGCACAAATAAAGGTTTTTCCAGAATATTGTGCTGGACTTAAGGGCATAAAAGACTTTTCGCATCTAATAATTCTATATTGGATTCATTTGCGTGATAGAGAAGAGGAAAGGCGCATATTATTAGTTTTTCCGAGAAGACACATGATTAATGTGAGGATGGGTGTTTTTGCCACTCGAAGCCCTTCAAGACCAAATCCAATAGGCTTATGCGTTGTGAAATTGGTGAAAATAGAAAACTGCGTTTTGACTGTGAAAAAGCTTGATGCTATGGAAAATTCGCCCATAATTGACATTAAGCCTTACATTCCCAGAGCAGACACCATATCAAAGGCCAGAGTGCCAGAATGGACAATGCGTGGACCAGCCACATGAAAAATTAAAACTTGCTTGGTAAGAAACTGTTTATTTAATGATTGCAAATTCAAAGAGAGAACAAACAACTTCAGCGAAAGCCTATTGCGCGCACACGCTATTGGAAAAAGGAATTGCAGACCTTTTGACGATCATGGAATGCTAACCTTTCAATTCCCTTTATTGGGATTTTTGCTTTGCATCTCAACAGCTTCGTTTAAACTGAATGTTTTAAGACTTACACTTTCAATTCCCTTTATTGGGATTTTTGCTTTGCATCTGGTTCAATTTTCTTCAGCAGTAACGTGCGTGTCTTATAGCTTTCAATTCCCTTTATTGGGATTTTTGCTTTGCATCACAAACTAATCCTGAAAGGCAACCTGAAAAGGAGTGGGTCTTTCAATTCCCTTTATTGGGATTTTTGCTTTGCATCTTGGAACCTTTCTGCTGGGATGCTTTGACGCATTTCCTCTTTCAATTCCCTTTATTGGGATTTTTGCTTTGCATCATTTTAAGCCTAAATTTACAGGAAAACTTTGAAAAATGGCTTTCAATTCCCTTTATTGGGATTTTTGCTTTGCATCATTTTAAGCCTAAATTTACAGGAAAACTTTGAAAAATGGCTTTCAATTCCCTTTATTGGGATTTTTGCTTTGCATCGCCTCTTTAATCGTTGAATTTCCTCATTAAACCTTACTCTTTCAATTCCCTTTATTGGGATTTTTGCTTTGCATCTCGTGTAACAGCCCTAAGGCGATATCTGAAGCGTGTGATCTTTCAATTCCCTTTATTGGGATTTTTGCTTTGCATCCCCTTAAGGCGAGCGTAGTTGTTTTTCCAGCTTGCCTACCTTTCAATTCCCTTTATTGGGATTTTTGCTTTGCATCAACTTTGACTTTATAAGTGAAACTTTAAACAACAATAACTTTCAATTCCCTTTATTGGGATTTTTGCTTTGCATCAAGTTTCTATAAAGGGAAACAAAAAACTTAGGAGTTTAACCTTTCAATTCCCTTTATTGGGATTTTTGCTTTGCATCGTTTATCAATGATCGCTTTACGCGAACCCTGCGGAAGACTCTTTCAATTCCCTTTATTGGGATTTTTGCTTTGCATCAGTTGACTAACATAAACTGCATAGCTGGCAGTGACATGTCTTTCAATTCCCTTTATTGGGATTTTTGCTTTGCATCTGGACGTTTAAGGTTTTTACCGCAAAGTTTCCTACAGGCTTTCAATTCCCTTTATTGGGATTTTTGCTTTGCATCTAATAGGCTTACGTGAACAAGAAAGTCTCCAAATTGCACACTTTCAATTCCCTTTATTGGGATTTTTGCTTTGCATCTGGACGTTTAAGGTTTTTACCGCAAAGTTTCCTACAGGCTTTCAATTCCCTTTATTGGGATTTTTGCTTTGCATCTAATAGGCTTACGTGAACAAGAAAGTCTCCAAATTGCACACTTTCAATTCCCTTTATTGGGATTTTTGCTTTGCATCGTGTATATTGCGTAATAGGTGACATAAAATGGCAAAATGGTCTTTCAATTCCCTTTATTGGGATTTTTGCTTTGCATCAGAAGAAGAGCTTCAGTGTTGGTTAAGTTTCCACACACACTTTCAATTCCCTTTATTGGGATTTTTGCTTTGCATCCTATCGTAAAGTCTTTTGTTGGGTTGGGATTTAACTGCGCTTTCAATTCCCTTTATTGGGATTTTTGCTTTGCATCCCAAAGTTGGTAATGTCGTTTTGCACGTATTCCTCTTGAACTTTCAATTCCCTTTATTGGGATTTTTGCTTTGCATCCGTTCATGCCGTAGATTGTGCCGACAGCCCCGGTTTGTACTTTCAATTCCCTTTATTGGGATTTTTGCTTTGCATCTTCCACTCTTTAAAAAAAGACAGATTCCGTGGAATAAACTTTCAATTCCCTTTATTGGGATTTTTGCTTTGCATCAACATTAAAAAAACAAATAGAAATAGCGTTAAGAAATAGCTTTCAATTCCCTTTATTGGGATTTTTGCTTTGCATCCGTAGTCGGTTTTTGGTTGTTTTGTCGCTTGAGGTTATTTTTAGGTTTATTTTTGATATGTATTTTCGATTATTATTTGGGTGTAATTTGGTTTATAAAGATAATCGAAATTAGCCTTTTTTATGGTCGAGTAGAATTGTACTTTCTATCGGATATTGAGCATAAGTATTTACTTTACCAGCTTTTGCCTACTGCCCGCGAGGTTGGTGTGAGCAAGGAGCTGAGAGGCTGGAGTTGGCATCAACCACCATTAAAGCCATATTTTGACAACGTGAAGTTGCCGATGTACGAGGTTAGCTCCAAATACTGTCCTACAAATCGGGATGTGTACCTGCGACACGTCGAGAAGGCAAATCCTACTCCAAGCTCGAGGATTGCTCTGGGCAAAGTGTTCCATGGCGTAGTAAGCGACAGCATTCAAGCTTTCCTTCAGCACCAAAGCCTGAGATTTGAGGATTGGTGGCAGAAGATTAGGTGGCAAGAGATTTCTGAGAAGCCAGAAAATGTAATGGAACCTTGCAGAAAGGTTTGGGAATTTGTACTAAAAATTTGTGAAGCCAGATTAGCCGAGGTTACTAGTAGGCAGTCACATGCGTCCGATTTGGATTTGATGGCTTCGGCTGTTCCGTTTTTAATTGAACATAAAGTTTCAGGTGAGCTTCTTGGCTTAAGCGATGTGCTTAGCGTGGATTGTTATGATTATCTTAGGGCGATAATGTTTGATTTGAAGGTAGCAAGCGCCAAGGAAGAGTGGCACAGACTTTATCCTGTGGGTTACGCTCTAGTGTTTGAAAGCGTCCATGAAGTGCCAGTGGACACTTGTTGCACTATCTACTTAAATGTTGAAAATGGGAAAATCAATATTCAGAAGGACTTGTTCTTTGCCAATGATGAGCTGAGACAGTGGTGGATTGAAGAGAGAGACAAGAAGCTGGAAATCGTAGCAGAAAGAAAGGATCCTGGTAAGCCTGAACGTTCCCAGTGTAAAGAGTATTGCCAGTACTATAATACTTGTTATGGGTAGGCGCTTCTGATACGGGTGTTTCGATGAAGATTTTTCTTGATGATTTCGGCATTTTCTTGGGGCGAAAGAGGAATCGGTTTATCGTGAAGAAAGCTGGAGAAGTTAAGGAGATTGTAGCGGATGACGTCGATTCAATTCTATGCTGTTCTTCTGGAGTTGCTTTTTCATCAAGTGCTTTAGATTTGGCTGTGGAGAACAATATTCAGGTTGTCTTTGCTCGTTACAGTGGTTGGCCTTATGCTGTTTTGATGCCTGCTTCCATGACTGGTTCTGTTAGGGCCCGTAGAGAGCAGTTTATTGCTTATAATGACGAGCGAAGTCTGGTTTTGGCTAAGAAGTTTATTGCCGGAAAGCTTGGAAATCAAGCGAATTTTTTGAAGCTTATGGCTAAGAATAGGCGACAGACTGATCCAAGTTTGGCTGAGAGGCTGTATGAGTCAGGCAAGTTAATTGATGAGGTAAATGAGAGAATCAATAGAGAGCAGGGTTCTAAAATTGATGAGAAGCGTCAACAGCTGATGAACTTGGAGGCTGAAGGTGCAAGGTTTTATTGGGATTCAATTCGGCAGATTTTGCCTCCAGAATTGGGATTTACGGGAAGAGAGACTCGCGGCGCCCGTGACCCTTTTAATGCGATGCTAAACTTTGGTTATCAAACTATTCTTTTCCCTGAAGTTTGGAAGGCTGTGAGCTATGCTGGTTTGGATTTTTATGCGGGGTACTTGCATGCTGATAGACCTGGAAAGCCTTCTCTTGTATTGGATTTGATGGAAGAGTTTCGTCAACAGCTTGTAGATCGGACTTTGATGGGGCTGATAACGAAGAATGTTATAAAGCCTAATGAAATTTTGGCTGCCGAGGCTGTTGAGGAAGGCCGGGTTTTAAGCAAAGATGTGATTAAGGTTTTGTTGGCGAGTTTTCAGGAGCATTTAGACAGCGAAGTGATGTTTAACGGTCAGAAGGGGTCGTTGAAAAGCTTCATTCACCTGCAGCCAAGATGTGTTGTTCGTTTTCTTTTGAAGGAAGCTGGTTATGTGCCTTTCTGTTTGGGATGGTGAGGATAATGCGGTATGTTGTGATTTATGATATTACGGATGATAATCTGCGGGCTTTAGTTGCTGAAACATTGAAAGATTATGGATTGCAGCGTATTCAGTACAGTGCGTTTATTGGTAGCTTGCGTAGGGATGAATTGAATAGTTTGCTTGTGGATTTGAAGAATTTGATTAAGGATTTGGTTGAGAACGTGCAGTTGTATCCTGTTTGTGACACTTGTTTCAAAGGGCGGAAAGAGGTGGGTAAACCGAAAAGATACGAGCTGAAGGAAGAGAAGGATAAGGTAGCTTATTTTTGACCTTACACGGTTTGCGGAAAGTATTTATGTATGCAATTGCTATCTTTTGTATACGGTGGACGTGTTGACGCTTAAACCTTTAGCGGTAAGGATACCTAAGGAGATTGAGAAGGAAATCCTCGAAGTCGTTGAACGTGCAAAGTTGGACAAGGCTACGGTTGTTAGGAATCTTCTTGAGTTGGGAATTGCTGAGTGGAGGAAGCAGACGGCTCTGGAGCTTTTACGAGATGGCAAGGTTACGTTTGCCAAGGCTGCTGAAATAGCTAAGCTTTCGCTCTGGGAGTTCGCTGATTTAGTGAAGCAACGTAATGTGGAGTGGGTTAGGTTTTCGCCTGAAGAGATCAAGAAAGAGCTTAAGGAAGCGTCGGCGGCGAAGCACAAGTGAAGCTGCTTGTCTTCAATTCTACGCCACTGATCTACTTAGCTAAAGTAGGGTTAAGCAAGGTTCTTGAAGATTTGAAAGGTGAAAAGGTGACGTCGCCAGAGGTTAAACGTGAAGTTGTGGATGAAGGCAAGCACAAGGGCGTTCCTGACGCGGTTGTCTTAGAGAAACTGTTCAGCAGCAAAGTGTTTCGTGTTGTTGAGCCGAAAGATAAGGAGTTTTTGTCGAGATTGTTGAAGACGAGGGGGCTTCACGTGACTGACGCTGAAGTTTTGGCTCTTGCCCGCGAGTTGGATGGTTTGGCTGTGGTGGATGATGAGGTGGCGAGGAAAACAGCTAAGGTTTATGGTATAGCCTATGTGGGTACGCCTTATGTTTTGGTTAGGGCTGTTTCTGAGGGAATTATTACGAGGGATAGAGCGCGGCAAGCTGTGAATGAGATGGTTTCTGCTGGTTGGCGGTGCAGTATCGAAAGTTATGCGAGGATTATGGAGGTTTTAGAGAAGGCTTAGGGTATTGAAGAAGTTTAGGGATGACTGGTTAAGGCGAAAGCAGAAGCTACCTATATCAGATATCGCAGAAGAGTTTGTTTCCGTGACTGATATTAAGCATTACGTTTATTGTCCGAGGCTGGTTTATTTTGACCGTGTTTTGCATGCTCATCCTGTTTTTGGTTCGCAGCAGGAAGAGGGCAAAGAACAGCATGAGGATTATGTGCGGAAAGAGCTGAGAAGGAAAGACGCGGTTTATTATTCGCCTGAGTTTGTTGGGGCAGAGAAGCTACTGTTTACTTCTCTTAGTTCCAGTGTGCTTGGATTGCAGGGTAATGTGGATTGCATAATTAAGACGGTGAAGGGAGAGTATATTCCTGTGGAGTATAAGACTATGAATTCGGATAAGGGCAAAGTGTGCATAGACCACAAATATCAGTTAGTGGGTTACGCGTTGCTTGTTGAGGAGAATTTTGAAACTGTTGTTAGGCGTGGTTTCGTTAATTACATTCCTGAGGGATTGATTTTGCGGGTTGATGTTACGCCGAGTATGAAGAGTTATGTTAAACGGGTTTTGGGACACATCAAACGGATCATACGGGATGAGGAACTACCGCCCATACGAGTAGCTAAGCACAAGTGCCAAGGCGGATGCGGACACAAACAAACATGCCAACAATCCTAATTTACACGCCCTGCAGCCGCGTAATATCCAAGTTCAACGTTATCGACTCTGACAGATGTTTCCATGTTGATTTTCTTGAAGTTGAAAATTTTCGGTGGAAAGACCAAGCCACGACTTATGAGATGTTTCTTATTAAGGTACAGGTAAACTCTTCTCGAATATAGTGATTGTCTACTAAGCCTTGGGTATATGTGCTCGTCAGGATCAAGCTTCTTCCATAAACCATTGTCGTAAACCATTACGATAAAGTTGATGTCTTCCCTACGCTCTTTAGCAGCAAGAATATCACAGCTGGTTTTCAAACGCAAATAACTTTGGGGTAATGGTTCTTCTTCGATCTCTTCTGGAAAATTCAATCTTTTTGTATTTTGGACAAAAAATATGTCCACTGAAGGGGGTGCTTCGCGAGTGTAAGGTATTCCTTCAAGCCATGCGTCAACATAACTAATATCTGCTCCATGTACAAACTTAATAATATTACTCAATCTGGCATCCAATTTAGAATCTATTTTAGGTTTTTCCTTCATTTGCGATTTGAATTTGGTAATGTCAAGTTCAGTAACCACTCGTTCTTCCAGAAAACTTTGCAGCAGTTTTTCATATTCCGTCAGATTGACAAGCTCGGATTTTTCGCATTTTTTATTGAAAGTTTCCATGTTACCGAAGACTATAACCTTACCTCGTGTAGCACTGGCGAAGCGGCGCACTCTCCCTAACAGTTGGATAAGCGAGAACGGATCAGTTATTTCAATAAACATGCGGTCAGCGTTAAGATCGCATCCTTCCTTTATGGCATGAGTTGTAACGAGAAAGTAACTTTTTGCTTGTTCGTCCAATGACTTGAGTTTTCTGTATCTAAATCTCTTGGCATCCCGAAGAAGGCGCCCGTGATAGAAAAAACAATTCTCATATAGTTGGTTCAAACACCAACGATAAAATTCAAAAGCGTCGCTTATATAGGTAAATACTGCGATAACTTTCTTTTCGTTCAGATCTTCGCTTTGAACGATCTCTCTTAGGTTCAGATACCCCTTCTTGCTTTCAGTTGTAATGTTTAGATCCGGAAAGTATTGTAAAGCTTTTTCCAAGGTCTTATCAATTTTGGTTTCAATTATGGGTTTTTTATCGATGATTTGCATTCTTAGCTTACTAACCAACAACTCCTTCAAAGCAGGAGGCATTGTTGCGCTCATCACGTATGTTCCGATTTTCTTATCCTTTAGTAGCTCAACTATTCTACAGAATAAAGTGAACCCTATAGAGTCAAGAGAATGGCATTCGTCAAAGCAAACGTGACAGTTTTTCTCGATGCGTAAAGGGTAAAGATAAGCCCATCTCCAATCGCCATAGCCCATGACTCTATAAACAAATTCATCATAAGTGGTCAGCACGATGTTTGCATCATAGGTGTGTGTTTGAGTATGCTCCCATCTGCTATCTGGATGAAACGTGACTTTTTCCTTTCTCTCGCCTGTGTCAATAATATACGATAGACTTTCTTGAGTTTGCTTACTCAGTTTACTTAGCAACCTTTCAATTCTCATCTCTAAATCTTCAGTTAACGAGATGGTAGGTTCATTGAAAATCAGAGTTTTGCCGAGTGCTAATGTAGGTGCTAAAACAGAAAGAGTCTTTCCGCCAGCTGTAGGAATATCAATCAATAAAGGAAGATTACCTTCAAATGTTTGCGTAGCAACAATTTTTTGGTATTCATAAATCCTCTCCTTAGGTATTCCACTTGCGGTATAGACGTCTTCATAATTCATTTCGAATCACCACAGAGAATTTTTCGTCAAAAGAACACTTTTGAATCTCCTCTATAAGATAACTGAAGTTGCGAAGTTTAATTTCACTGAATTTATGCTTTAGCTCAATCGATTTTTGGTTGAAAGGATAAGGCGATAGTTTTGCAACAATCTCTTTTTTTGGCTTATAGAATATAGAAACTCCTAAGATGCTAAGTGCTTTAGATGTTAAAGCAAATGATGACCCAATTAGCGCACTATCCAGCTTATCGCAAAATTGCAGGATGAATAAATCATCTGCAAATGCTTTCTTTTCTCTCTCATCTATAAGCTTGTTTATCGATATGATAATGTCCGCAACCGAAAAAGCATGATGTAATTGTGCAAGCTTTTGTATATACAGATCTTGATGTAAAAAATCTTTTGCGTGGCCACGAAAACTGGGAATCACAGTGCCATCTTTCATATGTAATGCGAAAAAATTCGGCTTCATGTCATCGTGATGCGAAGCAGCGTAAATTAGTTTATCTCTTATCCCTACTTGAATGTATCTATCGTTCCAATTTTCTACAAGATTCCTGACATTTTCTTCATGTGAAGTAAGGCTGAAAACATAAATCTTGTCTCTTAGCTGGAGTAATCTGGCCACATTAGCCCTCAAGTAAGGCATTTATCCATGCCTCTCCACCCAGTTCCTTGATAACTGAAAGAGATATAGGAATTCCATCAGCATCAACATATCTGGTCTTATATGGCTTCTTGGGGAAACTAATAGCAAAATTTTTGAACCCATAAGCAGCCCCATTGCTAATGAGATGCGAATAACATTTCAAAATGACTCTATCGATGGTCTGTGGCACATTACCCTCTACATCATAAGGTTGAGGGATAGTTTCGTCTTCTTTAGTCTTTAGATTTAAAGAATGCACCTTTTTATTTCCTATATATGCATAACCATTCTTGCCAATTTTGCAGCCGTAGTTTTCAATATTGTCAAATTCATCGAGACTTTTCGTCAAAACATAGCCTATCATTTTGTCTACCAGCATATAGTCCCACATATGTGGTTGGTATTCTGCAAGATCCGGCAAAGCCAATTTTGTTGCCGCAGGACCATAATCAAATAACTGGCTAAACCTATTATGCAAAAATGAGCGTGGTCCCTGCCTATATGCTGTGTGAACGCTTAACTCTCTTCCATGCTGAACGAATGCTCCCAACGGAAGATGTTTAGTATAGTCCAATGTGTAATATTGGTATTCTTTATCGCTGTAGACAGGTGTGAATGAATCATCTTTTAGCATTTTTGAGTCAAGTATTCGCCTGATAAAACCTGATAAAGTAGAGGGCGGTATGAATCTGATACCACGAATAACCGATTGATGCCAAGGAAATTCTCTGATGGTGAATGGGCCACTAAATTCGAGTGTCAAAAGTAAGAGGTGCATTTCCATACCTAATTTTGGTCATCATTGAACGCTTTGTTGAAGTTTTTGGAAACCTTTTTCACTTAACTCTTTCAAACGAACATAAGCCTTTTCACCATAATATCGGATGAAATGCTTAGACTCAATCTTCCCATCGTTAACTGGATTTCCATCTTTTACGTTAAGCGCTTTTCTTTTAAAGTCTTTTATTGCTTCTTCCACACTATTTGTGAATGTTGAGACTACCGGTCTGTCTCCTTGAGGTATTAGATATTCATCAATAACAATCATTGGTTCCGTCTTTTCGCTTTCTTCATTGAACTTGTTATAATGAAAGTTGAACCCTTTGGGATGCCCCGCACCATATCTGGCTAAAGAGTTAAGGAAGGCGTAGGCTATCAACCCTATCTCGTCTTCATCAACGAAAAACATATGATAATACGTTGGGAATAATAGGGAAGGCTGTCCATACTGTTTTTTAAATGGCGTAGAAACATCTTCAAGGCTTTCTATAGCGCTGCTTGTTGATAATCGTTGTTTCCATTCTGGCGGAAGCGGCTGGATAGCGACTCCACCTCCATATTCAATGCGACTGGTAATGCTAAGAGGTCTCATTTCTTCTTTTATTCGCACGTCTATGGATTTTCTCAAGTTCTCCAAAATACCCTTCTTTGCCTCTATTTCTTCTTGAGGAACGTCTTTTATTTTTCCTTTAAGCCAGCTATCGATACTTCCCCTTAACGCTTCAAGCTTCATCTGATTCTTTTTCTCGATCTTTCCGAGAAGTTTTTCAAATAATGCCCTTTCTGAAGTGGGGAAATCCACTTCGTCCATAATCTTGTTTACGAAGTCTTCATCAGATTGACCTTCTTCTCTCGCTATGAATGTTCCTCTCCTCTCTGTTGAAATGCCACCATAAAGCCTGCAAACTGCACAAACTCTACACGTTCTGGGTAACCCGCAATCTACTACATCTTGATATTGTTTTTCGCCATTTTGAGTCATGACTTTGGTCCATAAGAGCGTCCTTCTGTCAACGCCTCTCCTCTTTGTGGGAGAAAAATAGACTTTTTCTACACCCTTGTCTTTGCCGTTGCTTGAAACCCACACAGTTTCTGTGGGCATTTTGTTCACACCCGGAATATTTCCAAAGAAAATTTCTTGAGGGGCTTCCAGCAAGGCGTAAACATCACAAAATCTTTTTCCAGAGACTTGGCTCATCTTCTTTCTCTCCTTATTTCTGCAGGAAATCTTGATAATAATTCATACATAACTTCTTCTTTGAATTTTTCGCCATTTAATTTTTTTGCGTCCACTAACGATAGAATATGTTGAAAACCCCTTCTGACATCGTCGATATGAATCTCAATGTAGTTTCGATTATTTTCCATTTTCTCTCTTTTATCAAAGTCTATTCCAAGCTTTTTCATATACTCTGCAAGGCATTTATAGCTTGCAGCGTTTTTGTCTCTGTAATAAAGTCTTGACGTATCTCCTGCGTTCTTTACCAGTTCGTACTCGAAGGTGGTAGTGAAGTCAAGGTCATAGGCAATTTTCGTTGGCTTATCTATTTTCCCCAGAAAAGCCTCAAGCAATCCTGCTAGTCCCAAGCACAGATCATATTCTTCCTTCTTTTCCATTTCGCATATCTCCAAGAGTGTGTTTATATAACTCTCATGGATATAATTATAATTATGCTTAGAAATATCCTTAGCATAAACATAATAAGCGTGAAAAGGTCGATTAGACAAAGCAAGGTCTATTATGTCCCATATTGCACCTCTTTTTTCTCTCACAGGAAAAGGAAGATGAAGTTGAGCAAGTAGTACAGCGACTTTTCCATCAAACTTTTCTTTTCCGTCAGGTGTATGGAGATACCATTCCCCATTTACATATTCATTCTCCATCACTTTCCTTTTCTCAAAGGGTTGGTTAGCAAGGTAGCTGGATAGTTTCCAATAGGGGTAATATTGTTTTGCCTTTTCATAAAGGAGAGCTTTCTCAGCCCACTCCGTGACTTTTATCAATTTAAGACACCCAACCCCGAAAACCTCTTTTTCTGAAAGGTCTATGAACGCTTGCCAAGAAAACTTGCTACCAATTCTCTCCAAGACGAGCAAAGCAAAAGATGGGTAGATTGGGGAGAATTTCCACGAGGAAGAGCAAAGTTTACAGACTTTTACGTGTAATTTCCCACTGGGTACATCTGTTTGTGTTCGATAATCAGTTTTGGTGCCAACTACTTTTGTAGCCTCCAAAGCTTCGCTTTCATCAACGACTGTTCCGCAATAATAGCATACAATTTTCTTTACAGCCTTAGTTCCGCATCTTGGACACCTAGTATTTGCCTCCAAAATTGAGTGGCAATTTTCACAAATGCAAAAAGAAGTTTCTGCTCGGTCACCTGCTACTGGAACTTGCAGCTCTACACCTTTTAGTGGAGGAGCCAATTTGTCAAAAACATTATTGTTTAATCTTTTGGCTATGTCCTCAGCAAATCTTAACCTTTTGTTCTTCACTGCACGAGTCGCTTGAAATAATCCCTTCCTTTCCAAACAACTATTAAAGAGCCCCAGCGTTTTTGACACTTTCTTCTTAAGCTGATCTTCAGATATTTTTTGGATAATTCTCTCAGAGTCACTGTTGGTAACAAATCCATCAGAGAGGAGAAGCAAAGCCAACGTACACACAGCGTCATTCTCATTTGCGACGGTGACGGCCAGTTCTCCTGCGCCCATTCCTTTCTTCAAATAGACTGTACGAAGAAAAACCTCCAAAGTCGTCTCAAATTTCTCTTCAAAAAATGTTTTCAGAAACTCATTCCAAGTCAACTCTGCGTTGGCAGAGTTTAACCACACATCACTGTTACTAAGCTTATAGTCATACCGCTCTTTTTCCAAAAATGCCAGAAAAAGGTCCTTTAGCATAATATAATTCAGTAAGAGTCTTTCATCCAATACTTCTGGAAATGAAATGACTGCGCTTGATTTTGAACCCATTCATAACCATTTTTATTTTTTAGTGGTTTTAGCATATTAATCTTGTTGCAGAAAACATTCAAAGCAAATAGAAGCATCATCATTGAGAGAGTTTAGAGACGAATCTTGTTTGTCCGTATCCTCCTGTTTTGTTTCCTCCTATATTAGAAAACTCTGCATATTTAGCTAACATACATGTTACCCTATTCCATTCGCTTTATTTATCCTTCATTTCATAAGTCACCCACCCAACAAACCCTGTCGCCTTCTTCTTCCTCATAACCTCCAACCGCGTACGCAAATCATACTTACATACACCTATATTCTTACGTATTTCCACTCTTTATTCGTAGCATGCATGCCACACATGGAAATAAATCTGGTTCACAGGTTTTCATAAGACTTTTTCAGTTGAACGCCATCCTTCTCATATGCAAGTCCTAAGTATCTGTATTCAATTCTACTTTCAGATATTGCCCGCTTGATAGCATCCCGTAGCTTATGCTGCGTATCATACTCCTTCAGCATTTGTTTAAGCACTTCTAGTTTTACATCAGCAAACCTTAAAAGAGAAATAATGTCAACCCTATCCTTCAACCCCTTTTCTGCATGCCACCTTTCCCGAGCAACTTGAGCCTTCAACAAAAGCAAAACCTCAGGAACCGCCACCTTGAAGCCTTCAATCACCGAATACAATTTCCGATCAAACACATCCGAACATGGAACCACCAACTTGCTCATGAAAGGCGTGTAAATATCAACCTCAACATCGCTTATTAAAGCCTCAAACTTCCGTAAACGAACGTTACGCTTCAATGCATGGCCCCTCTGCGTCAACTCAGACTGCAACTTGTAAAAGTTATTCTGGTCAATGTAAACATCAATATCACGGCTCTTCAGCTTCCTAGTCCATAAATATACTCCCCAACCGCCAATCAACACAAAATCCGCAAACCCCCTAAGCTCACCCAAAACCCGCCAAGACCTTTCAACAACTTCATCCCGCCACATTCCAATCACACTCACCAAAGACTCAAACTCGGATACACTAAAGTAATATCCCGCAGAAAAGCCGAAGCCTCAGGACCATTCACTGAGTATATGTCTACATAAAGTTGCGGAACACAAACAACGCCTTTCTCAGAAGAACGAACAAGATGTTCATCATCAGCACGCAAGACAAACACGTTCGGATTCACCCTGCGGACTCTGCTCTTTCTAAAACCAAACCACGACTCGAAATTCTCCACGTCCATCGCATAGAAATACAGTCGGTCATACTCAGCAGGTCTACGCCCAGAAACGTTAAACCATCCAGAAAAACCAGTAATCAGCACATCCCTAGGCAAACTCTTCTCCACTTCTGCAACTGGATCAAGTCGGAACGACTGCCAAACATCCTTACCCAAATCACGTTCCGCAGCCCACAAATTCAAAAGCCTAGCAGGCGACAACACTCTAACACCCCTTTGCGTGGCTTCCACCGCCATAGCCACCTCAAGCTTCTTCACCGTCTTATTAACCAAACCAAGCGAAACCTCACACTCTGAGGCAACGTCTTCCTGACGCACCAACGAAACCTCACGTAGGCTACAAAGGAGCAGCTCACGATAAATCCTCTCAAACTTCCGCAATGCCAAATCCCTCATTCTCAACGAATCAGTTTCACTTTTACAAAAAACATACATATAAGATTTTCACTAAAAAGCGAAACACGACTCCAAACACCATCAAGACACAAAAGCCAATCTAACCACTCCGAAACCACCAGTTCTATTCCCCCCAACATTAGCATACTCTGCAAACCTTGCCAACATAAACGTCACCTTGCTCCATTCGCTTTCCTTATCCTTCATTTCATACGTAACCCAACCCACAAAACCAGCCGCCTTCTTCTTCCGCATAACCGCCAACCGCGTATTCAATTCATACTCGCATATGCCCACATTCTCACTCAACCATTCTTTATAGGCTACGTATTCTTCCTTGCTAAACCGTCTACCATCACTAAACAAATTCCAAACTCGCATCAAACTTGTAAACACCTTAACCGCATCAGGAAACATCCAGTGATAGCCACTTCCCAAACTCGCAAAATACGTAGGCGTCCTAAACACAAGCCTAAACCTATCAACCGCATGCGCTTCCTTCTCCAAATCCACATAACTCTTACAGTTAACGCTTAAACTGGCAATACGGAAAACCGTATCAAAAACCATTAGGCTATTCTGCTTCTGAAAATAATTAAGAATAAATGTGCTATACTCGTCCTTCAAAAACCTAAAATTGACAAGACATGGAAAATACGGATCCAACTCATAACCATCCTCAACACGACGTTTACTCTTGAAACGCAAAGGCGTAACGCTGTAAGGCTTAGAAACATTCAACTCATGCAACAAACCAGATGCAGCAGGATCAACCATCCGCACAACATGCAACAACAAACCACGAGCCACGTGACCTGTAAAAAACGGCAAAACCACAGGCTTCTCAGCAAAAATCTCCAACCCAATCTCCACAGGCACACTTATCAACTCCCTTTCAATGGGATTACTGAACACCCAAAAACAGAAAAGGCCAGCAGCAACTTAAGATTTTTCTCCACTTTCCCAACCAGAAGCAGTAGTCCACAATTCTGTAGCAACCCGAACAACTATTACCAAACATAAGAACTTAGCACACGGAGGAACAGGTTTATACTGGCATTTAAAACTGTCAAGCTGTGTTTTGTTGGTTACATTTGTGAGAGAACAATGATGTTCTTGTCGGGTCAAGCATTATAGCGGTTTTTCCACCCCATCCTTGTTTTTTTGGTTCACTGATGAATTGCACGCCGTGGTCTTTCAGTTTTTCATACATTTCATCAAGATTTTCAACTTCAAAGTAAATGATGGATAGTGCGGTAGGTGCCTCTTTATCGAGTTTCATTTTTGAACTGACGTATCTAATTGCACACAACGAACAACTTGTACATATCTTAGTTCTCTCGCTACCCTTTCTGGTACCGCTGGCAGCAAGAGCAAATGATGCCCCTCCAACGTTAAAAGCGGTCCATACTGGATGTTCATAAGTTTTTTCAAGTCCTAACACTTTTTCATAGAAGGCAACTGCATCAGTCATATTCGAAACTGGAATTTCTACACAGCCAATCTTCTTAATCATTATTTTCCCTCAAATCTAGTTAGCTATTAGATGACTATTAAATTTACCATAAAATGGTCATACTTTCGAATAAAATTAGAAGCGGTGCCCAGACAGAGTGCGGGGGATTAGGTTTAAATCTTGGTTTAAATTCTCGGAGTTTATAGAGAATGTATAGAAGGAGATTCTTTAATGCATAGTTTTTGGCGAACAATCCAAGAGCCCAAAGCAGGATAGCATATTTTCTATATTCATAAATGAAAACCAAAGAAAATATTAAATTTATGCCGCTTGAAAGGAAAGAATGTGATAGCTCTAACAATCTTCGGCCTATTTATCGTTGATTTTGCTAGCAAATTATTTGTTTAAGAAATCAAAAGAAACGGGAAAGCGAGTTTATGATGTGACAGGTGGATTAGTTTTTCTGTTCGCGATTTCGGCAATTGGCGTAATTATTCCTCTCTATTTGATAGTTATCCAATGCATAGATGTACAAATTTGACCAGAGAATCCATTTTTGCCATCAGCCTTTTGACTATATTTTACTTTTTTCAAGGAACGAAATGCTTTCAAACATCATATCAACAAAAAGAGATCTTGAAAAGAGTCTTTCCGCCTTTCTTGGACCGCTCGGTGTGCACTTCTCAAGTATGTTAACAACGATTGGAATAATCTTTCCTTATTTGAAAGGAATACTGACATTACAATTAAGTATGTTAATCGCTTCCTCTACATTTCCAATTTATCATCTCGCTCAATTCCACTTTTCCCTTCCGGATTAAGAGCAAAATTTCAGTTTCAAATATTCTGTTTTTCATTAAGCTATGTTCTTTTTTACGAATTGACAGGCTCCTTTATGCTCACCTTTGTTCTGCAACATTTGATTGCCACTACCACATTTATCTACAATCAAGACTATGAGTTCGGAAGACGAGATTTTCCATACTACTTTGGTATTTTCATTGTAGCACCAGCAATAATATTCTGTTCAATCTGGCTGAGGTGATTGCTCAATTTCTTTGCTTTTCTTGCTATTCTCGGAAACTCAGTTTTTGTGTTGGTTCCTCTTGGTATTATTGCTTTAAAAGATGTTGCAAGTACTTAATGAGAAACTTGTTTTCATGGGTTCGCCAGCCCTCGTATTCAGAGTGCGGGGGGTGGGACCCCCACCCAACTTTACCGGTAAAAATATGCTTGTGGTATGTTTGGCGAGATTTTGAATGACTCTCGGGCTACAAAACCACTATAATTGACTAACAACTATAGCTGAAATCGCCGTGCTTTAAGCAACTCGTTGTTTTTTCGTATTCTTCTGCCTGTTCTGTGATTAGCAAATAATCTTTTTCACCTCTTTATAGTAGACTGCTACAATATTCTATAGACAGTTTGCGCATCTTCCTATCCAGAAAACATCTAAGAGAATAGACCTTCCTTTTCTGTTTAATAGCAGATTTCAGCAGCTAGCCTCATCTTTTCATCAGGCCCAACAACAGCAACGTCGATGTAAAAGACAGAAGAGCAGCATAAACGAATGACAGTTCTGGTGAGACCAACGCCCAAATGGTGCCTACGACGAAGCTTGAGATGAAGTCTCCAATGCCGTCGATCGTTTGCAGCACTCCATAGCCTGTTCCTCTTATGCTGGAAGGCAGAAGATCAGCTGCATAAGCTTTCTCCAACGCCGTATAGGTTGCTGCACTTATTCCCGACAGAACAAAAAGGAAAACAAAAAAGTATATGTCAGTCGCGTAGACAAAACCCAGCGATGTGATTCCAAATAAGAAGAAGCCAAAAGATGCCAGGAGCGATTTTCTGCCTAGTTTGTCGCTTACAGAGCCTATTCCATAATCCGCTAAAGCTTGAGCAATATTTCTTATAGTGTACAACAGTATTGATACGCTTGCTGCGATGATGATGCCATTAACTGGAGTAAGAACCTCCTGCACTCTTAACAGAAGAAGAGTTCGGTTAAAGTTCGCGATTCCGAAGACAAACATTATGAATAGAAACACCTTGAAATCCTTAGACAACGATTTCATGTGCCAAAAGAACCCTTTTTGTGCCTCTGGTTTTCTAATGGATTCTTTAACACCAATAGCTATGACTAAAACCGCAAGAGAACCAGGTATCAGAGATAAAAAGAATACATTCCTTAGGCCTAACCACGAGATCAAGAGAAACGCGAGCAATGGTCCCAAAATTGCGCCTAAAGTATCCATGGCGCGATGAAACCCAAAAGCGTGACCGTAGAATCTCTTGTCAACAGAATCTGCGAGAAGCGCATCACGGGGAGGCTCTCTCGTGCCTCTTCCCATCCAAGCCAAAACCCTGTAAAAAAACGTCTCTATCCAATCTCGGGCGAAACCAATGATTCCGACGAATAGACCTGTCAACAAGTAGCCGAGAACAACCAAGGGTTTCCTTCTCCGAAGTCTGTCGCTCAGCCAGCCGGAGAATGTCTTAACAAAACTGGATGAAGCGTCTGAAAGACCAGTTATTAAGCCGAGTACTTGAGGGGCACTTGCGGCGCCAACTAATTCTGTAAGAAATGAGGGCAGTGCAGCAGTGGTCATCTCATGACTTGCGTCGCTAAACAAGCTTGTGAAACCCATTGCGGCGACATTCCTATTTAGCCACTTTCCATCGTTTTGATTATCTGATTTATCTCTCATGTTTGACAATCCTCCGAATTTCATCTATTTCTAAGCTAAAAGGAAGCTTTTCTAGTTCTGTCACCATTGCCTTAATCATTTCCTCCCTAGCTGGGTAATCTTCTGGCGACCATTTGCCTTCTTCTAGAGGAAAGAGCTCACTGATGAGGCATCGTATCCTAAGATTTGACAAGTCCAAAATGTACTGTAATCCATCATCAGTCTTTACAAGATTCCCACCGTTGGAATACCAGTTTAGTTTGTTGATTTTGTCGAGCTTCTGTCGCCAGTCGATTTCTTTTGGCTTTAGCTTGATTTCAAATATCTGGTACATACTATTTCCGCAACCTATCCATTATACTCAATGATCTCTGTTTTTGCTAAACGTTGAATTTCTAAGCGACAGTTTTTAGCTAGTTGATTTAGTTCTTGTTCAATTTCCTCGAGCTTTGAAAGGTTGTTCTCATTAACAGAGAGTGTGTTGAGCTTTGCCTCAATGCTACGGATTTTTTCGGCTATTTCAAGGAATTCCCGTTTTTCTTTGTGCTTGTAAAGACTAAAGGCTCTTCCCTCTGGATATGCTAAATATCTAGAAAGAATCACAATCACACGTTGAACAAGGTGTTTGGAATTGCTGTCTTTCAGTTTGTCTCTCCAAATCTCCCAAAGCTCTGCAGCTACGGAACACAGTTCGAAAGAGGCTACTAAATTTGCAAACAGATCGGCATAATCATGGGATAGTGGCACGTAGGTATGTATTTCCGTGATTTTTATATTCTTCTTCTGTGGCGATGATTTTGTTTGTCTTCTTGAAGAAGCACTGCCTAATTTGAGGGGCATTCTTTTTTCGAACATCATACTTCACCAGTGCGAGGCTGAATATGCAAGAACTTTCTTAATCGTGAAACAAAACCGATCGACTTTTGCTTATTAAAATCATCAAGAATTTTCTTGAAAATATTAGGAATTTGAGGATGGTTGAGAGCTTCTCCCACGCCCATCCATGCATATTCTGTTGCTTCATGGGTTATGATTATTCTTCCGCCAATAACAATTGCTTCATAGGCAATTATAATGTGATGTGTTAATTCATCGTTTTCTAGGAGGGAGTCATCATAAACCCCAATTAACTTGGTCGGAAGAACCTCCAATCCTGTTTCTTCTCTAACCTCGCGCACGATTGCTTGTTTCACAGTTTCTTCAGGTTTGATAAAACCTCCGGGAAAAACCCACAGTTTATGGTAGGGCATGTCACCTTCCCATATCAGAAGGATTACGTGGTTTTCCCCTTTAATTATGGCACATACGCTAACCAATACATTACCCTTAACCGCGTCCCTTTCAGACATCATACTATGGTCCCTCAATTGACAGCTCTTAGTTTCTTTTGATTTACTCTTTTCTTTACACTGGTTCCGAAGAACGGTAAGTTTGATGTTAGAATTTCTGTGCGTGTCAATCTCATGAGAAATTCGTCTCTTCTGTTCTCAATAACATAACCTACGATCTGTTTAAAACCTAAAGCAGCTTTCTCTTTTGAAGCCGACCGCCCTTCTTCACGCAACCTAACATCTACTCGTTCATATTGAATGTTAACAGAAGCTATCAGCCCTTGTAGATTATGAAACAAGGGCAGTTAAGGGCGAGCCTCATCGCCTTAAGTGTTTGAAAGGACAAGGTTAAAGATATAAACATTTTCTTCATCATGCAAAGTAAGGCATTACAAATCTCGCAAGTGCACTGATTCTCTCATAGCCATGGCATTAGCCGAAAAATGAAGACATGCGTGTGAAAAAATGATTGAAGATGCCTTTAATTTAGCATCGAGCTGTACAAAAAAACCAACATTGATGATAGGATTGTAACTCTAAACCACATTAAATAGCTAATACGTTGTTTTATTCGTCTTGCACTTTGAATAATGGTCAACAGATCAGGCAAATCGTTGATGAGAATTTTGGACACCCTTTTGGCAAAAGGGGAACTGTTATCCGCAAAAGATATTCCAACATCCGCTACTTTAAGAGCTACTGTGTCATTTGCCCCATCGCCAACCATGGCCACAGAATTATTTCTTTGCTGCAGCAGCATAATAAGGATCGCTTTCTGCGATGGTAATAATCGTGCATAAACTGAAATGTAATCAGATTGCCTCGCTATTTCTGCCAAGTCCATCTTCGCCATACTCTTTCCAGTCAAGCAATAACTTGATTCATTACCTATTCCGATTTCTTCGCCAATTTTCATGACGGTTTCAGGCCTATCCCCAGTCAAAATAAGGGTTCTTATCCCATTTTGTCTTAGCGTCTCTACAACTTCAGGAAGCCCCGCTTTCACCGGGTTTTCCAATTGAAGCAGACAAAGGAAAGTATAATACAAAGGCGGGGTCTCTGAAGTGCTAAAACTATACGCCAAGGCTATTGTTCTATCTCCATTCTGATCAATAGAACGGCTTTTTGCATTAATGGATGACAAAAAATTCAAATCCAGTTTTTTCTCTACACCCGACACTGTGACATAGTGCTTACACATTCTTAATATAATCTCAGGATCTCCTTTTGCAAAATATATTTTCTTGCCGTCAAGTTCAAATCCGCAGGCCATGTATCTGTCTTCTGAATCAAATGGCTTTTCGTATATCCTCTTGTACTTCGATGCAATTTCATTAATATCGATCCCATTCTCCAAAGCAAGGGCTATTAACGCTCTATCTATAGGGTCTGCCTGGTTTATTTTTTCAAAAAAGATGACATCATTACATAACGCACATGCGATTTTAGTCAAATCAAAAATATGTTTGCTAGACGAAAAGGAGTTCATGTCTAGGGTTTCATCAGCAAAATGAATACGTTTCACTTCAATGTCACGCGTCGTTAATACTCCTGTTTTATCGAAACATACTACATCGATGTTATTGATGAAATCTAAGGAAGTTTCATCAAGTATCTGGATATTTTGACTTTTGATCTTTTTGACTTCGCTTAAAGTAAGGACATATTTAAACAGCTCATTATTTTGTGTTAAAACGACAAAAACCGCCATCGCCAAATATATTACGCAAATCAAGGCAAGGTTGCTAAGTCGGGTTAAGGAGGCAATAAAAGGCGGCAAAAGGAAAACAAGTAACATAAGATATCTTTTTCTTATTAAAGAAGGAAATTTGTATTTTACTTGTCCAAAGCGCTGTTTAAGAATTTTTCCATATTCTGTTTCTTCCCCTAATGCAATAACAACACCCTTACCATTACCTCTGGTCACTCTGCTACCCTTGTATACAAAGACATCTTCTCCATCGACTTTTTTATCTACTGGCATGATCTCTCCAGTCAAATCAAATTCGTCAACCTCTAAACCTCTTACCTCAACGAGCTTAACATCAGCCAAGACGAGGTCTCCTGCCTGCAAGAGCAAGATATCCCCTTTGCGTAGGTCATCTTCCGCAACGCTGACAATCTTACCCATCCTTTCAATCGTCACAGTATTGCCTTTCAAAATGTAACACTCTCAAACCGCCCTACTTTGTGCAACCTAACATCCACTCGCTTTGTTCTGAATGTTGGTAGAAGCTATCAGCCCCTGCAAGCGTTAAAGCAAGGGCGGTTAAAGGCGAGCCTCATCGCCTCACACTTTCAAAAATTCTAGACGGACAGATAAGCATTGTTGTGATCTCGCCTCAGATGTTCATGTAATCTTGGATAAACGCCTTACTTTTGTCTGTGCAACGAGAATCGAGCAAAACACAACACTATCCCAAAACTGAATAGGTTGAGCACTTTTACCGGTAACCTTGTGTTCAATTCTTAACCCTCGCACAAGGCTTCCACAACGTCCTAAATCGGGTTTATTTTACTTAAATAAGCTCAAATCATGGCTGAAATTCAGATGCGGGGGGTGGGATTTGAACCCACGAACCCCTATGGGATAGGCGCCTCAGGCCTACGCCTTTGGCCATGCTTGGCAACCCCCGCTTATCTGGCTTGTTCTCTACTGTTCTATTTTATGGCAGAAATTAAATCTTGCTTAACTGGAGAGACAGTAATAAAAAAGAAAGATGGTAAAATGTTTTTAGACTATGCGAAAGTCTTCCTTTATGGTTGTTAAAACGACATGGGTGTTTGTTCTTTCCATGTAAGGTATAGCCAAAAGCCTTTTGGTAAACTTGCTCAAGTCTTCCCTGTTCTTAAATTTGGCTATAATAACAGCGTCTATCAACCCAGTGACATCATAAACACAGCAAACGTTTGGAAGCCTTGCAATCTCGTTTTCAACTTCTAGAAGGCGGCCTTTGGAAACAGTTATTTCGCTGACCACTGTCAATTCATATCCAAGCTTTTCATGATCCAGTAATGTTGAATACCCTTTTATTACTCCGTCTTTCTCCATCCGTTTTATTCTTGATAAGACAGTGCCTATAGAAACGTTACATTGTTTTGCGATTTGCCTAGATGAAAGCCTTGCATCTGCAGTTAACGCTTTCATGATTTTGACATCTGTTTCATCTAAACTCATTCTCTATCAAACCTCACTGCACATTCAGCTGAATAGCACATCTTTTATTTAACATTTGCTCAAAAATTCGCTAACAATATTTTTATACTTGCAAAAACAATCCGTTAAACTATAAACTTGCTTCATAAGGAGACAACAAATGAAGAAAACAACTTTAGCTTATCCTGATACATATTTAAAATTGATGAAAAATGCTGATTACATCATTCTACACTTCACAGACTTGATTGGATACCTCAAAGGAAGAACAATCCCATCAGAAGAAGCAGAAAAAGTCTTAACAGAAGGCGTGGGATTTGACGGTTCCTCCATAATAGGTGGAGCCAACATAGAAGAAAGCGACATGATCATGAAACCTGACCCAGACACATTCACGGTATGCCCGTATTACTTCTACGAAAAAGGCGTGGCTAGCTTCATCTGCAACATTTATACGCCAGATGGCAAACAATTCCAAAACGACCCAAGATACATCTGCCAGAAAACTATGGAAAAAACATCAAGAGAAGGATGCACGCCAACAGCAGCTGCAGAGTTGGAATTTTATCTCGTACAGAAAAATAAGAAAGGTGAGGTTTATCCAGTTGAAAATCACCTTATTGACAAACAAAGATACTTTGACGTCGCCCCAGACAGAGACATCACAGAAGCATATAGAATGGACTTATCCAATGCATTATCAACCATGGGAATCACAGTTGAGCGACAACATCATGAAGTAGGTTCGGCACAAAACGAAATAACATTCAAATATTCAAATCCACAGACAACAGCAGACAACATTGTCCGCTACAAATTTGCAGCCAAAGCAGTAGCAAACAGAAAATATGGTTGGATAGCAACATTCATGCCAAAACCATGGTTCGGTAAAGCAGGCAACGGCATGCACATGCACATAAGTCTTTTCGACTCAAAAACTGGCAAAAACCTCTTCTACAACCCGAAAGGTTACGCGTACCTTTCTCAAACAGCCCAATATTTCATTGGTGGCATATTGGAACATGCCAGAGCCTTATGCGCAATATTAGCCCCTACAGTCAACAGTTACAAGAGGCTTGTGCCAGGTTACGAGGCTCCAGTATATGTTGCATGGAGCAAAAGAAACCGTTCAGCACTCATAAGAGTCCCAGCATTCCCTCCAAACAGTGAAAGTGAGGCTAGAATAGAGTTTAGATGCCCAGATCCACTTTGCAACCCATACTTAGCATACGCAGTAATAATAGAGGCTGGATTGGATGGAATCAAAAAGAAGATTTCCCCAAAAGAACCAATTGATACAAACATTTATCATCTCAGCGAAGCCAAACGCAAAGAACTCGACATCGCTGTTTTACCGAGTTCACTGAAAGAAGCTTTAGAAGAATGGAAAAGCGACGAAATCTGCATAAGAACATTAGGCAAGGAAAACGCTGCAAAATATTTGGACCTTAAAATGCAAGAATGGGTAGAATATGAGTCACATTTGCCAAAAAACAAGAACCAAGTAACAGCGTGGGAATTGCAAAAATATCTCTATGCTTAACAGTGACTGGGTTAAATACTATAATTAAATAGGATGCGTTACTCTGCAATTGTAGGAAGATGCAACAATGAAATATGACACAATACTTGTGCTTGATTTTGGCGGACAATACTGCCACCTAATAGGAAGAAGGATAAGAGAAAATGGAGTTTACTCCGAAATAGTCGCCCATGACATAACGCCTGAAGAAATTAAGCTTCTAAAAGAAAAATTCGACATAAAAGGCCTGATCATTTCAGGAGGACCAGCAAGCGTCTACGAGCCTAATGCGCCGAAGCCAAACTTAAAAATTCTCGATTTAGAAATGCCAATTCTTGGTTTGTGCTATGGACACCAGCTTATAGCTCAGATAGTTGGAGGAAAAGTTGAGCCGGCAAAACGACAAGAATACGGAATAGCCTATGTTGCAATAGACGAGCAAGTAGGGGTCTTAAAAGGGTTAAGCAAAAAAGAAAAAGTTTGGATGAGCCACAGTGACACAGTTTTTGCTATGCCAAGCGAATTTGAGGTTTTGGCACATACGGAGAATTGTCCAGTAGCCGCTTTTAGACATAGGGAAAAGCCGATTTACGGTTTGCAGTGGCATCCAGAAGTTGTACACACAGAAAATGGCAGTAAAATGCTACGCAATTTCATCTTCGAAGTTTGCAAATGTGAAGCTAATTGGAGAATGGAAGACGTTATAGAGAAAATGATCACAGAAATAAAAGCGGAAGTTGGCGAAGGAAAAGCCATAATTGCACTAAGCGGAGGCATAGACTCAAGCGTGGCCACAACGCTTGCAGCGAAAGCAATAGACGAGAAGCTTACAGCAGTTTTTGTAGACCACGGATTTATGAGAGAAGGCGAACCAGAATTCATTAAGAAAACTTTTGAAAAGTTTACACTAAACCTCATAATAGCAGAGGCACAAACAAGATTCGCAGAAAAGCTGAAGGGGGTAGTTGACCCGGAAAGGAAAAGAAAGATAATTGGTGAAGAATTCATCCGAGTTTTTGAAGAAATTGCAGAAAAAATCGGTGCAGAATATTTAATCCAAGGAACAATTTATCCAGACAGAATTGAATCTGGCTTTAGGAAATTCTCTGATAAGATAAAGACGCATCACAACGTGGCTGGTTTGCCAGTGAACATAAAATTCAAAAAAATTGTTGAGCCACTTCGTGATTTATATAAGGATGAAGTTAGAAAAGTTGCAAAAATGCTTGGGTTACCAAAAGAGATAGTTTTTAGGCAACCATTTCCTGGCCCAGGATTAGCGGTGAGAATTATTGGAGGTTTAACAGAAGAGAAAGTTAGCATTGCAAAGAAAGCAGATAAAATTGTTAGGGAAGAAATTGAAAAAAGCGGTTTAGAAGAGAATTTGTGGCAATATTTCGCCGTTTTAACAGACACTAAGGCTACTGGCGTGAGAGGTGATGCCAGAGCTTATGGTTATGTTGTCGCTATCAGAGCCGCAGAAAGCCGAGAAGCAATGACGGCTAACTTCGCGAAAATCCCCTACACTGTGCTGGAAAGAATCTCAACGAGAATAACTAATGAAATACCAGAGGTCACCCGTGTTGTTTATGATATTACGCATAAGCCGCCAGCAACAATAGAATGGGAGTGAAGTTTTCTTATACGTTTGGCTTCTCCAATAAATCCTCAATTTTGACCTTTTTCAACAAGTTGATATGCCTAACCAAGTCTTGAACAACAGTCTCCACAATTTTTCTGCCTTTTTCTGCAGATGCTGTTGTAGATATCCCAAAGATTCCGAAGTCAGTTTCATCCACCGTATCCAACGGAAATGCCATTCCCTCCGCCTGCAAAATATGTTCTCGAGGCTTTTCATCAACAGCCCTATCCATATGTACAATCTGTGGGTGCAAAGCTAAATTAACAGAAGTCTCTTCAGCACAAGCGTGTCCTCTTTCTTCAGGTTTAAAAATGTCGGGTAGGAGCTTATTAGCCATTGGCCACCATTGAAAAACTGAAACAAAGATTCCTTTTCCTCTTAACTCTCTGGTTAAATCCATCAAAGCAGGTTGGTTTCCGCCATGCCCATTAACTATTACGATTTTTCTAGCACCATAATACTCAAGCGATAGGCATACTTCTTTCACGTAATTTTTGAATATTTCAGGCGATATGGAAACTGTTCCCCAGAATTGCTTGTGATGAGAGCTCACTCCAAATGGAATCACTTGCAAGCAAACAACTTCAGTTCTTTTAGCGGTTTCTTCAGCTAATGCCTTAGCTATCAGATGGTCGGTTCCCAGAGGATTTTGCGGACCATGCTGCTCATTCGAGCCAACAGGAACAATTGCGACATCATTTTTTGCAAAATATCTTTTAGCATCAGTCCAACTCATTTCATGAAGCATAACGTTCAAGCTTTCCACTCCATTCACAAAATCGTTTATATTAAAAGGCTATTGAATATAAGTTTACAGTTCAAGCAAGACGGTGGAAGCTTATTGAAGGCTTTGATTTTGGCTGGAGGCTTCGGAACAAGATTAAGACCGATAAGCTGTACTAGACCGAAAATTCTATTTCCAATAATTAACAAGCCTTTGCTGCAATGGATATTTGAAAGACTCATCAAAAATAACATTGCTGAAGCGATATTGGCGGTTAATTACCAAACCGAAGTCTACATAAAACAACACAAAATTCCAAGATACGAATTGAAAATAAAATATTCACGAGACCCAATAAACAAACCACTCGGAACTGGTGGCTCCATTAAAAAGGCTGAAAAACTCTTAGGAGACAATTCTCCATTTCTGGTATTGAACGGTGATATATTCGCAGATTTAAACTATACAGAAATCTTGAAAAGACACAAAGAAAAAAAAGCTGTAGCAACAATTGCCCTTTGCAAGGTTAAAGATCCGAGCAGATATGGAGTTGCAGAACTAGCAGAAAACAATCGAATAAAAAGATTCATTGAAAAACCACCATTGAAGGATGCACCTACAAATTTGATAAACGCTGGAGTTTATGTTCTCAGCCCAAAAATCTTCAGCTACATGCCAAAAGGAAGAAGTGTTTCGATTGAACATGAAATCTTTCCGAAACTCGCTAATGAAGGCAAGCTTTACGGACATATTATGAAAGGCTTATGGATCGATATAGGCAAACCAGAGGAATATTTGGAAATAAACAGAATCTTACTCGATTCATTTGAGAACAAACAGGAAAGGAAAACGTTAGAAAAAGTTGAAGTAAAAAGCCCTGCCATTTTCGACAAGAACGTTGTAATAAGAGAAAAATCTGTTATTGGACCGCATGTAGTGTTGGGACGAACTGTTGTTATTGGAAAAAACGTTCACATAAAAGACTCTGTAATCTTTCCAAGAGTTACAATAGGCGATTTTTCATCAATAAATGGAGCGATAATAGGTGAAGGAGTAACCATTGGAGAAAGAGTGAACATTGAAAAAGGCTGCATCATCGGCGATTTTGCCAAAATTAGAAAAAATGTTTCACTCACACAGAATGTTTCTGTTTGCCCAGCCGAAGAAATTTCTGAAAGTGTATTAACACCTAAACACATTATTTAGGAAGGAACATAACTATGTTAGGACCAAGACGCTTATTTGGCACGAATGGAATCCGAGGAGTTGTCAACAAAGAATTAACCCCAGAATTAACAATCAAAATAGGAACTGCAATAGGAACATTCTTTAAACATTCAACAATTCTCGTAGGTTATGATGCAAGAACAAGCGGTCCAATGCTTGCAAAAGCTGTTATTGCTGGTTTAAATGCTAGTGGATGTAATGTAATTTTCGCTGGAATGGCGCCAACGCCAACATTACAATATGCTGTAAAGAAACATAAACTTGATGGTGCAGTGATCGTGACAGCATCGCATAATCCTCCAGAATACAATGGAATAAAAGTTGTGTGGAATGATGGAATAGAAATTTCTCGCGAACAGGAAATCCAAATTGAAAACATATTTTTCGATGACAAAATAGTCTATGCGAAATGGGATAACATTGGAAAAACAAGCGGAATACACGGCATAATTGACGAGTATGTAGAAGCAATAAAAAAACATGTGAATGCCACGAGCATAATCAAAAAACATTATAATGTTGTGGTTGATGCAGCCAACAGCGTCGGCAACCTAACAGCTCCCTATTTGCTTAGAGAGTTAGGATGCAAAGTCATGACTATCAATGGGAATATTGATGGAACATTCCCTGGAAGACTACCTGAACCTCGACCAGAAAACCTTCAAGATCTGGCTTTGACAGTGAAATCAGTTGGAGCAGATTTTGGGGTGGCATATGATGGGGATGCAGACCGCTCAGTTTTTGTTGATGAACATGGCGAAATTCACTGGGGAGACCAAACTTTCGCCTTAATTGAGAAGCATTTCCTAAAAGAAAACCCAAAAGAGAAAATTGTCACTCCCGTAAGTTCTTCAACTTTGATTAAGGACATTGCAGAGGCTTATAATGGAGAAATTGTATGGACCAAAGTAGGGAGTGTAACAGTTTCCCAAACTATGAAGACAATAAATGCAAAACTTGGCGGGGAAGAAAATGGTGGAATCTTTTATGGTCCACATCAAGCAGTGAGAGACGGAGCAATGGCAACAGCCCTGATTCTGGAGATCATGGCTAAGACTGGAAAGAAACTTTCAAGTCTTCTTGCAGAATTGCCAAAATATCTTATTGAGAAAGGAAAAGTGGAATGTAAAGAGGAGTTAAAAAATAAAGTCTTAAAAAAGCTAATTGAACAAGTGCATAGCATGAACATAAACACGATTGATGGTGTCAAATTATGGTTTGAAGACGAAAGCGCTATCCTAATAAGACCAAGCGGAACAGAGCCTGTCTTTCGCCTCTACGCAGAAGCCAAAACTGAAAAAAAAGCTACGAAACTAGTTAGGGACTACAGTTTAAAACTTAAAAAGATAATTGAAAGTTTAAAGTAGAAAATCAGTTTCAAATCAATTCTTGCGGAGAAAACTCGTATGTCTTCAACAATATTGAACATAAAACCAGAAGAAATTGACACAATCGAAAAACGCAGAAACTATGCTATTTGCATAATAGGATGCAGACAGATAGGTATTCTCCATGCCTATCTCTTCGCAGAGGCAGGATTCAAAATCATATGTGCAGATGCAGATCAAACTAGAATAAATGGCATAATAAAAGGAAAACTGCCCCCACTGAAACATGAAATCGAGCTTAAACTGAAAAATCTGGCGAAAACTGGAATCTTAAATGTTACAACAGATTTTAAGTCAGCTGTTTCCCAGAGTGACGTCATTATCGTAACAGTGCCAGTGGAAATAGATGAAAAAAGCAAAGCTGACTATTCAAACTTGGAGAGCACTTGCAAACTTGTCGGGTCAAAACTTCGTCGTGGCTCCCTAGTTATTGTTATGAGCATTACTGGTGTAGGAGTCATCCAGAGATTGATAAAAGACATTTTAGAAAACACTTCAGGGTATAAAGCCGGATGGGATTTCGGATTAGCATACAACCCCATCCAAATTTCAAAGGGACAATCATTGGAAACCTTGACAAATCATGAACGAATTGTTGCTGCAGCAGATCGAAATAGCTTAAATGCTGCTTTGAATATTTTAGGGATTATTGCAAAAGGTAACTTGAAAAAAACTGTTGATGTGAAAGCTGCAGAAGCAGTTACGCTTTTTGAGGCAGTGCAGCAAGACGCAAATATTGCAATTGCCAACGAATTTGCTACTTTCTGCGAAAAAGTGGGCATAGACTATTTTAAGGTCTACGAACTTGCAAAAAGCAACGTCCAAGCCATACTTTCTTTGCCCATGCTGACTTGTGAAAATATTAAAGGAGAACCATATCTTTTAATGGAAGATTCTGAAAATCTAAATTTAAAACTGCGCATTCCTGCAATCGCAAGAGAAGTTAATGAAACAATAATCAAACATGCAGTCAACTTGACTAAAGATGCACTAGTGAGTTGCGGAAAAACATTAAGAAGAGCAAAGATCTCTCTGCTTGGAATTGTGCGAGTACCAAACATGAAAAGCCCGCCGAAAAGAACTATAAAAGAAATTGCCCGGATGTTGGAAGCAAAAGGCGCTAAAGTTAGTCTATATGACCCCTACTTTACAAGCAATGAGCAAAATGAGATAAAACGTAACCTTAAGAGAAATCTATCTGAGGCTTTGGAAGGAGCAGACTGCATATTAATATTAACTGGACATGACCAATTTAAACGCATAAACCTAAAGAAAATGAAGATGCTGATGAAAATGCCGGCAGCAGTTATCGACTTTGAAGGTGCTGTTGAAGCTGAAAAAGTTGAAAAGGAAGGATTCATATTTCGTGGTTTTGGAAGAGGTGTTTGGACGAAATGAAAAAGTTAGGTGTTGCAGTTATTGGAACTGGTTTCTGGGGAAGAAACCAAACAAGAGTCTTTAAAGAATTGGAAGAAACAGAGCTGTTAGCTATCTGCGACATGAACACTGAAAGAGCGCAAAATGTGGCTAAACAATTCAATGTGAAAGCTTACACAAATGTTGAAAAAATGTTGAAAAGAAAAGACATAGAAGCTGTAAGCGTATGCACATGGTCAGTAAGTCTTGCAAAAACAGCATTGAAAGTATTGAAAGCGGGAAAACATGTTTTAGTTGAAAAACCCATGGCAACAAATGTAAAACAAGCGGAAAAACTACTTAATGCAGCTAAAGAAAAAGAATTACATATTACAGTTGGTTTTTTGATGCGATTTATCCCAGGCATTCAACACATTAAAGATGCAATCGAAAAAAAGACCATTGGCGATTTAGTGTGTGCAACAGCCAAAAGAGTTTCGGAATGGCCAAGTAGAATAGGTGATGTGGGAGTTGTCAAAGACATGGCTATTCATGATATAGACATTACAAGATATCTCTTCGGTGAGGAACCCTCCGCAGTTTACGCAAAAACTGGATGTATGCAACATAAGAAGTTCGAAGATTATGCCCAGATAATGCTAACGTTTGATAGTGGAAGAAGCGCTTTTATAGAGTCCAACTGGCTAACACCATACAAAACAAGAACATTGGTGGTTACTGGAAGCAAGGCAATAATGAAACTTGATTATATAACGCAAGAGTTGACGATTGAAGATGCAAAGGAGACAATACAACCAAGGTATCTGTGGCAAGAACCCTTAAAACTGGAGCTTCAACACTTTGCAAATTGCATATTAAAGAAGGAGAAGCCATTAATAACGGGGACAGATGGTTTGAAAGCACTTCAAATTGCAGAGGCAACGCTAAAATCTTCAGCAACAGGAAAAGTGGTAAAACTAGACTAAAGCTTCAAACTTAGCGGAGATTGAACGGTTTACCCTCTTGCAAAATCTTTTCTGGAATTTTGTCCTTCCACTTCTTCAAGAATGGCAAATCCTCATTTTGCTTTCGCAGTTCATCAGGAAGCATTTCTGGAATTTCGTCTCGTATTGGATACCATCGTAAACATTTTGGACAGACAATAAGACCTTCAACTATCTCCTCTTTCTCTTCAAAAACATGCAATTCAAGCGGGTAGTACTTATCAATTGGGCATGCAAGTATTTCCATAAGTTTCTTCTTAATGATTAATCCCTCCAGATGCATTTACATTTTAAACTATAAAACTTTTTCACAAACTATTCGTTCATTGGCACCTTTTGTTACGAATAAATATTGCATTCACTTTTCTGCTTTGCTTTAATGTCTAAAACGATTTGATACCAATTTGGACCAACAGATCGAACAATACGGCCAAAGGGGATTTCAAACGCCACATTTAAGCTTTCAAGCCTTTCAGTTACTTTTTGATTGACTTTCTCAATTGGGTTCTCATTTTTCCATGCATGTTCAAAATCGTAGTAATGTATCCATCCACCAGACTTTTTAAGAGCTAACAAAGCGTAAGGCAAGTACTCATAGGCTTTTTCTGGTAATGGCATAAGAACCCTATCTGACACATGGCTTAGTTTTTTCTCAATAATTTCCTTTGCGTCACCAAGTATGGGTATTACCCTTCCATACAATCCGTTCAGTCTAACATTTTCACGCATATTCTGAATAGCCACAGGATTAATGTCGATAGAATATATTGTCTCTGCATCGGAGTATTTTCCAATAATTATGGAAAAACAGCCAACTCCAGCAAACATGTTCACTATAATTTCTCTATTCTTGACTTGCCTAGTGATCCGCTTTCTTTCATAGAAAAGTCTTGGCGAAAAATAGCATTCTTCAATATTAACAGAGAAAATGCATCCTGATTCCTTGTGAACAGTGCAAGTTTTGTTTTCTCCTGCTATGAATTCTAATTTTCGAAGCCTAAAATCGCCAGAAACTGGACTTGTCTGAGCTAAAACTGTTTTAACATTTTTATGAACATTCATAATGGCTTCCGCTATTGCTTTACTGTGTTTTTTGGAAGCTTCTGAGAACCGAATAATTGCTATGTCTCCTACAATGTCATAAGAACTGTAAATGTTTGCCAAGTCTTCAGCGGAGAGAATTTCCGAAAGTTTTCTTCTTAAACTTCTCAAATTTCACCATCTAGTTATGAGATATAGCATTCTGGAAACATTTAAAAGCAGAATAGATTTTCTTTGTAGGAGAGGAAAAAGAAAAATGGAAAAAACATCAAGTGGAATCGTTTACGAGTGTGTGAGATGTGGAGCAAAAGTTCCCTCAGAAGAGCTTGAGCTTCGAGGTGGAGAAATAAAATGCATAATCTGTGGATATAGAATTCTGAAAAAGATAAAACCTCCAGTTGTTAAACGTGTTCCAGCCAAATAATAAATCAAAAAAAAGAAAAGAATAAACTACTATATCAGCAGAATCAGTTATTGACAGCAGTAACAGATTAAGCCTAGAAGATTTCTTTTTCTCTGATTTTGCGAAGAGCCCTACCGCGGAGTTTTATTGCTGGACCAACAACCTCTTCTGGCTGCTTTTCAACAGTCTTCCTTTTAATAGTTTCTCCACAGATTCCTCTTGGAAGCAGTCGCCTTTTTATGCAAATAGCATATGTACAGTTGGCAACATTACACATGTCTTCAGTCCATCTGCACCATACGCCATCACGGCGATAAATAACAGCGTTTTTTGCACATTTAAAGGATTGGCATGTTGGAGAACAAGTTTTTTCCTGCGCCAATATTTACACAACCTTTGAACATTTTCATTGATAAAACTCGATGTCTCGCAACTTTTTTCTCTAACAATATCTTTTCACTAAAGTTGATATAAAGTTTTTTCTCCCAAACTCCTTATTTCCAATCTAGCTAGAGGTAGGCTTCTGTTTAAAATGTCTCCTTCGATAAATTTCCACCAGGAGAACCGCTATCACCGAGGCTATGATTATTATTGCTGTTATTAAAATGCTTGTTTCAATGAAGAAACCTGCCAATACAACATACTCTTCTAATTTGATTGGAATAGTTGCCGAACTGTCAGCAGAGAAGAACGTGGTCATATACGGCTGTTTTTCATCAAACAGGTAAATTGCCACCTGTAAACTTCCACCAGTAACGCGATTAAAGGTTGCTGCACCATCAGAGCCTGTCAGCTTTGAAGATAATGCCAATCCTTGACGCAGAAGTGTGATGTTTACGTTTGAAATTGGCTGTCCAAAATAGTCAACAATTTTAATGGAAACTGAGAGATTCCAAAGCTTACAATATATGGTTACGTTTCTATCATAAAAAACGTCAGTAGTTGTTTCATTCAGTTTTATTCCTTCTAAATCAAAAACTTGTATGCGATATTTGCCAAAAGCACAGTTAAACTCAGCCATTCCATTCATACTAGCGTTTCCTTCATAAAGTAGCCCACCCAGCAATTCTTGAACCTTAACCTTAACATCACTGATTGACACACTGTTTGCATCAGCTACATTAACTCGCAAAACATGCACAGGACATATAAAGGGAACAGCATACCAAGCCACAGCATTTCCATCCACGAGCAATGTTGAAAAACTTGTCACATTGAATGAAACCCCGTAACGAGAGGCATTTAAAGTATAGCTTACGTTAGGCAATATAGAATGTGCTATGACTGTGCCATTAATATCTGTAGTTAAAGTCCTATTTTCTCTTGTTAAATAGATTTGCGCTTCTGGAACCATGATTTTGTTTCCATCTTTAAATGTGTAAACGGAAATTTTCAGATTGGTGAGGGTGCAATTAAAAGTAAATGATGCTGCTTCAGTAACGTTTAAAATATCTTCATAAACCTTTGCACCCTTATAAAATGCCTCAAACTTGTAGTTTCCAATCTCAAGCTTCATTGCTGCCAAACCATTGGAGTTGCTTGTTGCATTCACAATAGACTTGCCATTCTCGAAAGCTTTAACTGCTACGCCCTGAACGATTTCTTTAGCAAGGTTTTTAGTTGTTATATTAACGTCAAAGCCTGGAACAGTGAAGCCTTGGGTATCTGCAGGTATTTTTTTTGTTGCGTCTGGTGGCAGCCAAGTAGAAGTAATGTTGACAATGTAAGTTCCAATTGATGCATTTTCAGGAACCGCCCAATTTGCTAAAACCAAGCCCTCTTGGGTAGCGTTTACGTTAAGTGTGGGATGAATTGTCTTTCCGCTAGATGTTATTTTTATCGTAACACTTTCGTTTGCGTGATATCCAACAGCTTTGATGCCTACAGATTGGCGTCTATGATATTCTGTAGAGTTTGTTAGGCCTATCGTAAATGTATCAGTAGCTAATGCAGTTGTTGCTGTTTTATTGAAGGCAACGGTGTATACGCCAACAAAGTTTGTGTTAGGTGTTCCACTGAAACTGTTCGGGTAAACTAACACGGCGTTTCCACTTCCATCGTTAGTCGTATTAAGTTGTGTAACCCGCCAATAGGTCTCATTTCGTGGTGTAGGAGGTCTAACAGAAACGTTTGCATGGTAAATAATGTTTGATTCTCCACCTGTGACATTCACTTGTATAGTGATGCTGCTATTTTCTTGTAATTGTTTAGGCGGTTCAATTTTTGTTATTGCCTTGATATAATATGCAGGTTCTATTAAAAACCATGTTGTAGCGTTACGGTTTTTTTCAACATCTTGTAATGTTATCGTATAATTTCCCTTAGGAAGCACTGGCACATTAAAGGTGGTGTTCACTGCATTTCCGACGGCGATTGTCTCACTAACATTGATGTTGGCAAACCAAATTCTGTAAACTCCATCAGTAGTATTTATAGTTCCAATAATGCGAACAGCATCTCCAACATTTCCAAGCTTAAGAGAAGGGGTAATAGAAGTGATTGCTACATCTGTGGCATTTACACCAGGAAGAAGTGATGGGAAAGTGAAAATTGTAGTTAGCATAATTATGAGAAAAATGATTATAGTTAGTTTCTTCACGTTATCTTACTCTCCGTCTATTCTGCATAGTTTTCAGGCTATTTTGAACACATTTACTATTATGGAGTGTTTTAAACTTTACCTTTTATAATACATGCAATTATTCTGAAATCGCTAGTATCTGTGTTTTTGTTAATAAATAATTGTTGATAAAAAATAGGTTAAATGTTTAAAAAGCCAAATACAGTTTAAACTCTGAGGCTTCAGCATGATTGATGAAATTTTGGGATTAGTGGCAAAGCATGAAGAATGGCGTGGAAAACAATGCTTAAATCTGATCCCTTCAGAAAACATCATGAGCCCTACAGCACGAAAACTCCTTTCATCAGAATTTGTGCACCGATACACGGCGCGAGACCATTACTATATGGGTACACGTTTTACAGATGAAATTGAAGAATATGGCGAAAAATTAGCTAGAGAAGTTTTTAGAGCAGAGACAGCAGATTTGCGTCCGCTCTCAGGACACATTGCAGACCTAATCTTTTTAGCTACCCAAACAAAGCCAAATGATACACTTATGTGCATTTCTCCAGATGATGGAGGATACCCAGGGATGTGGAAAGATGGATTAGCTGGATTTTTAGGTCTTAAAACAGTGGCTTTTCCATTTTCAAAACATGATAGAAACATAAGAGTAGAACAGGCAAAAGATTCTATAAGGCTATTAAAGCCTAAAATTGTAATATTTGGTGCAAGTCTAATCACTTTTCCACATCCAGTTAAGGAATTAGCCAAAATTGCCAAAGAAAACGATGCAATTGTAGGATTTGACGGTTCACACGTGATGGGACTAATCGCTGGGCAACAGTTTCAAGATCCACTACACGAAGGAGCTTACGCCTTGTTCGGCTCAACTCACAAAAGCTTTTTTGGCCCTCAAGGCGGCATTGTTCTGGCTGATAAAGAACATGGAGAAATTATTAAAGAGAAGATTTATCCAACTTTCGTGGATAATGCGCATTGGAACCGCATAGCTGCACTGACTTTGGCATTGGCTGAAATGAAAAAATTCGGAAAAGCCTACGCAATACAGGTAATTCGCAATTCGCAAACGTTGGGTAAAGCTTTATATGATTATGGCTTTGCGGTTGCCTGCCAACATTTAGGATTTACGCAATCGCACCAAGTTATATTAGACTATAAACAGGGTAGAGTCTTTGCAGAAAAACTGCAAAACGTAAACATCATCGTTGACTGTGTCATAAGGATTGGCACATGTGAGGTTACAAGGCGAGGAATGAAGAAAAATGAAATGCTAAAAATAGCTGAATTGATCAAAAGGGCATTAATTGACAAAGAAAAGACAGAAAGTATAAGAAAGGATGTTGCTAAACTTTGTGCAGAATTTCAGAAAGTTGAATATTGCTTTGATGAATAACTGCTTTATTAGAGAACCGCCCTTTTTGTTATTTACAAAAATGCACAGTTTAGGAGAGTAGTCATTTTTGGAAACAGTTATACCACCTTCACTTATTCAAGCCTTAAAAAAACAAAAGTATCATTTTGTCGGACGCCATTCGGCAGTTAAGAGATGTAGATGGCTTTATGAAACCTTAATCCATGATAGACCATGCTATAAGCAAAAGTTCTACGGAATAAAAACCCATCAATGCATCCAAATGACCCCAACACTCTTCTATTGTACTCAACAGTGCCTATTTTGTTGGAGAGCTCAAAGCAGCGACCTCCAAATCAAGTGGAATGAAATGCAACTGCCAACATGGGATTCTCCGGAAGAGATTGTTAATGGAAGTATAAATGCGCAGCTTCGAATCTTAAGCGGATACAAAGGCAATCCGGAGGCAAACAAACAGAAATTTAAGGAAGCATTAACTCCAAGGCATGTAGCCATAAGCTTGACTGGAGAACCAACGCTTTATGGACACGTAGGAGAGTTAATTCAAGCGTATCACAAAAGAGGATTTACAACATTTCTCGTTTCTAATGGAACTATGCCTCTTGTTTTAACAAATTTAACCGAAGAGCCCACACAGCTTTACATTTCTGTTTGTGCCCCAGATAAGAGAAAATTCAACGATATTTGCCGACCTCAAATTCCAAAAGCTTGGGAAAAACTCAATGAAACTTTGGAGACTTTATCCAGCTTTAAATGCCCAACAGTTATTCGAATAACTTCAGTGCACAATCTGAATATGGAAAATATAGAAGGCTACGCAAAACTTATCGAAAAAGCTAATCCAACCTATATTGAACCAAAAGCCTATATGCATGTTGGATTTTCTAGGCTTCGTTTAGGCTACGAATGCATGCCAAGCCATAAAGAAATTCAAGGATTTGCTAGGCAAATAGCGAAGGAGACAAGTTATAATATTATTGATGAAGTTGAAGAAAGCCGTGTGGTGTTGTTAAGTAGACTTGAAAAACCGATAAAGTTCACTAAGGGTTAGTTTTGCAAATGAGTCAAAATATAAGTCTCAGCTCTAAATCTGAAGGGTATGTTTTGAATTAATGAGAATAAGGCTTAAATAATCCTAATTGACTATTGCCTACAAACTTAAACCGATAATTCAAGTGAGGTGTAAGAATGGTTAAAGAAGGACGAGGACGTTTGTTCAGAAGAAAAGACGGCAAATACTTGATCTACCTACCTAAAGACTTCGCTGAAGACAGCATGTTCCCGTTTAAGGGCTCTGACTCCATATTTGTGAAAGTAAGCTTCAAGATTGGAGATGACAAACTCCTCATAGAAAAATGGAAAGAACAAACAAGTTAATAGACATCAAAATCCTCAGTTTTTTATTCTCATTTTTTGAAAACAAAAAAATATTTCTGCATCTTCAGTGTTAAACCCAAGTGTGCTAGCTTTATGACACTGTTAAGAAATATTCTGAAAGAAATAAGAGAAGAGTTAAAGGAAAAAGAAAGTTTGCGGGAAAATGCTCAAAAAGACATGCGAAAAGCAACAAGCCTTTCTAAGCAAGCAATATTGATGATTCACCAAAAAAGGGTAAAGGAGGCAGAAAAACTCGTCGGAAAAGCTACAGAAATAATTTCAAAGCTTAACACTGCTTCAGCCAGCTATCCACACATTATTTATGGTGGATTATTTGATGCTGCACTTCAAGAATATTCTGAAGCAAACATATTCCTAAACCTAATTAAAAAATCAAAATTTGTAACACCGGAAGAGATTAACATACCTTCAATTGATTATGTGCTCGGATTAGCTGATGTTATAGGGGAATATAGGCGCATGACACTTGACGCTTTGCGGGAAGGAAATGTTGAAAAAAGCGAAAAATGTTTAGAGATTATGGATGAAATTTATGTTGAACTTATGGCGATGGATGAAGCATACATGTTAGTTCCAGGACTTAGAAGAAAATGTGATAATGCTAGAAAAATCATAGAGACCACGCGGGGAGATGTTACACAGGAAATCCGCAGAAACATGCTGGAGAAATATTTGAAACGTTTTGAAAGATTGGCAAGAAAGGGAAAATAAAGTTAATGATACACTGAGTAAAAAACATGCATGCACGCAGTGTAAAATCTTCATTTTCTGTTGAAAAAGCACATAAAGCACAATTGCTATTGTCCAAACGCATAATTTTCGAAGATGCCTTACCTAAAAAAATCAGTTTGGTTGCAGGGGTAGATGTTGCTTATGAAAGAGGAACCTCCATTGGTGCAGTGGCAGTTTTGGACTATGATTCTCTTGAACTTGTAGAATCCCAAACAGCTTTCTGTGAAACTTCTTTTCCATATATTCCGACGCTGCTTTCTTTTAGAGAAATACCGCCAGCCGTTTTAAGTATTAGAAAGTTGCATATTCAACCTGATGTTTTCCTCGTTGATGGTCAAGGTTTTGCTCATCCATATCGTTGCGGTTTTGCAAGCCATTTAGGTCTGGTGATTGCCAGACCAACAATAGGTGTGGCAAAGAGTAAATTGTTTGGAGAAGTTCAAGAGGCTGAAATTGAAGAAAATGTTGCTTTGTTAAAACATAAGGATGAAGTTATCGGAGGAGTTGTTACCGCAAAGCGTGGATGTAAACCTATCTATGTGAGTGTTGGACACATGATTTCACTTGAAACAGCCATTAAAATAGTTAAACATTGTATATGCAATGACCGTATTCCAGAGCCAGTGTTAAGAGCACATGAACTGGCAACATTAAAAAAGCAAGAAATCAATAAATAGAAAGCGGGAGCAAAGTGCTTAATCCTAAACTTAAGGCATTAGCAAATAAGATTCATGACGAGAATCTTCGAAAGAAAGTAACCGAGTTGTTGGAAAACCCAACATTTGAAATAGGTGGAAAAAAGTATTCCGGCCTACCCCTCGAAATTTCACCTGCTGGACGTTCTCATCATCATTGTTATCCCGGAGGCTATGTTGAGCATATTGCATCAACAGCCAACATTGCATTGGCAATGTGCAACTCAGTGGAGAAAGTTTACCATGGAAAAGTGAACCGCGATTTGGTTATAGCGGGTGTTTTATTGCATGACATTTTCAAACCCATTACGTACGCCGCAAATAAGAATGGAGGCTACAGCTCGACACTTCTGGCAGATTACATGGATCACTTATCTCTCGCAATTTCAGAACTTGTCCGAAAAAATTTCCCATTAGAAATTGTTCACATAGTCTCTGCCCACCATGGAGAATATGGACCTATAAGACCACACACCATAGAAGCCTTGATTTGCCATTTAGCAGACTTAACAGATTCACGAATGAACAGCGAAATCTTGAATGCAGCACGATATCTTGCAAGAAACGCTGTAGGCGAAGAACTGTATGGATTAACTTCGAAGCAAGCTTTCGAAATAATCCTCTCGAAGCCCATTGAAGGCTGGAAAGGCGTTACAAAAACAGTTGAGAAGATAAAACGGAAAAAGAAAACACGTAAGGCTTAATAACTTTGTCCTATTTAAAAATGGAAAAATGGTGAATGCCAAAATGGAAATATCATTTGAAGAATTTCAAAAGCTGGATATGCGCGTTGGAAAAATCTTGGAAGCAAATCATATTCCTGGCTCGAGAAATCTCATAAGAATGATTGTTGATTTTGGAACAGAGAAAAGGCAAGCGGTGGCTGGACTTTTACAATGGTACAAGCCAGAAGCTCTTGTAGGCAAAAAATGTGCATTCATCCTGAATCTTCAACATAGGAAAATGATGGGTGTGGAATCTCAATGTATGATTTTTGCTGCTGAAGATAATAAAGGCAATGTCGTAATCATTCAACCAGAAAGAGATATTACAGAAGGAAGCAAAATACACTAGACACTGACTAGATTTGAATTGTGAAATTCTCCGTTTTCTTAACTGAGCAATTGGGCAATAATGTCAGCATTCTTTTTGCTTTCAGCCAGATAATTCACCATTTCTATGTCCAAATCAAGCCATTTAGCGATCCCAGCAGCCATGTGAGGATTGTTCCTGAAAATTATTTTCAGGTAGGGCAAAATTTCTTTGGAAGCTCGATTAGCCGAAATGTGGCATTTGCGCTTAATTTTATATCCTATACTAAGCTGCATTGCACGTTCTGTCTTAGACCTTGATAGCATTTGTATTCGCTCAGGAAACTTGAAAGGTATCCAACCGTGAGTTTCAGTGTTCTGCCTAGCCATTGCCACACCCGCAGTCATGTAATCAATTACGTAACGTGTGAAACTCCAGTCTTGCGTGGAGCGAATTCTACCACGATAAAGATCTGCAATTGAAAGTGAATCCATCGCCTTGGCTAGGTCGCTTGGATCAGTCAAATGTGCTGAAACATTTTCATATATCCATTCAAAAAGCATGTCAATATCTACATCAGCCATATCTGCAGCTTGTTTTGCGCCTTGACACGTTTTCCCATAAAATATTAACCTTAAAACGTTAAAAATTGTCTCTTGCCTATCACGGTAACCAAGCCAAGAAACATCCTCATAAGCTAATGCCTTCTTGCCTTGAGCTAAGGCTTGAAGATCGTTTATTGCAGAACGTACATCACCATTAGAACGTTGGGCAATAAATTTCAATGCACTTTCTTCAGCCTTAATGCCTTCTGTTTCGCATATAACTTTGAGGCGCTTCATAACTTCACTTGCAGAGGGTTTCTTAAACTCAATAAGAAGGCAATAGTTGCGAAGATTCGTGAAACGCGGATCATAAGGGTTGTTTGCAATTAAAACTACTGGACATTGAGCAATTTTTATGATTTCAGTTATCGCTCCTACACCGCCCTTGTCAGCAGTTCCAGTTAGTCCATCCAACTCATCAAGGAGAACAAGCCTTTTTCCACCAAAAAGTGATCCAAATTGTGAGGCTAACCCTGCAAATCGCTTTACAGCCTCTTCTGTTCGGTAATCACTAGCATTTTTCTCCACCAATTCCATTTTCAAATCTGCGGTTAAAGCTTCAACAGTAACGGTTTTCCCTATTCCTGGTGGTCCATACAAAAAAGCAGCTCTCTTTTTTGGAATGCCCTTATCCCAAGATTTAATCCAATCAACTAATTGCTGAATTGCTTCTTTATTTCCAACAACTTCCACTAAAGACTTTGGTTTATACTTAAGCGTCCAAGCTGCATGCAATATTCTAACACCTAACTTGCCTTTTTCAGTTCGTAACCAGCTTCAACAAGCCTAGCTAATAAAGCGCTCAGCTGAACCTCTTCATCTGCACCTTCAACAAGCCGATAGTCTATTTCACCGACAATGTCAGCTAACTTTATTTTCCACAATTCAGGAATGCTACTTCTAAAAATTTCAGTGTGAATCTGCCTAATTATGTCGCTTCCAGCTACACCATACTTTTGAATCATGTCACGCAAATGTTTTCTAGCCTCTATAAAGTTACCATTCATAGCGATCTCGATCATTTTCTGCACATCAGCAGGGTGAGCTCTTCCAGCAATTGAATAGACCACTTTAGCATCCACAGTCTTGTTCAATGAAGCCGCAGCTTGCAAAGTATTTATTGCCTTTCGCAAATCCCCACTGCAAACTTCAAAAATAGCATCTAATCCATCCTTTAGAAGTTTCACATTTTCTTTTTCTGCGATATGCTTCAGGTATTTGTCATGTTCTTCCCTTGGCAAGAAGGTGAAACGAAAAGGCGCACAGCGAGATTGGATGGGCTCTATAATTTTTCCGCTATAATTCGCACATAAAATGAATCGACATGTTTCCGTGTAACGCTCCATTGTTCGCCTCAGTGCTTGCTGGGCATCAGCAGTCATATTGTCAGACTCATCCAAAATCATAATTTTAAATGGAATTTCTCCAATAGAACGGGCTCTTGCAAATGTTTTCACAGTCTCCCTAACAACATTAATCCCCCTCTCATCACTTGCATTCAACTCCATAAGATGCTCCCTGTAAACATCGCCATAAAGGTCTCTAGCTAAACAAAGCGCTGCTGTGGTTTTTCCAGTTCCAGGAGGCCCAGCGAATATGCAGTGGGGCACGTTCTTGGATTTAACAAAACTTTTCAAACGTTCAACTATTTCCTTTTGATTGACCATTTCATCTAATGTTTTTGGTCGGTATTTCTCAGCCCACATTTCAAAACTCAAGGAAACAACACCTCTCTAAGAGTATAAACAGAATCGCTAATAAATGCTACCAAAAGTCAAAATAAAAAATCAACAATGATGACCAATTGTATTTTATTTTTCTAATTGCCTTTCTTCTTTCTCCAGAAATGCTGTTAGAAATATGGCATATTCGCAAGGGTGTTCATTTTGAAGCAAAGATTTTATTATTTTGATTTTGCCTTTTTTGCCATGGCTAACCCTTGAAATTACGTAATCAAGAGTTTTCTTGCGAAGAGTACAAAGCCAAGTTTTCTGTTGGTTCTTTACAAGCTTGTAGTATGGACAACTTTTATACTTAAGTGTAAAGCCACCTTCAAAATATTCTATTTCCACTTCAATGCCCAATTCTCTATACATGTCAATTAGCCTATCACCCACTTCCCTGATTGTCCATGGATAGTCTTCAGGAAACAGTTCATCTAACTGTTCCTTCTCAAGAGCAAAAGCTTCTTCCACAGAATTGCAGGAAGACATTTCATCAACTAGTGTTTGCATTATTCTTTTCCGTGGCATTGGTTCGAGAATTGGCTTTTCTAAAAGTTTCAGTTTGAAGCTTAGGAGATTCTGGAAAACTGTTGTTGATATGTCGTAGCCGAGTTCTCTAAACATGGACTCTATTAGAGTCCGTTGACTGTTTATGACCAATGGATCGATCCGCTTGAATATTATGCTGAAATGTTCATCATCAATAAATCTAACTTCAGCATCGGGCTGTATTGCATTAATGCTTTTGAGGATAAAATTCTGTGATAATCTCTTTATTTTTTCATGGTCATTTCTTGCAAGCATTCGAATGGCGTTAGAAATACGCACTCCCGTAGCACGATATATTTCATCAAATTTTCGCCTATCAGTCTCATAAACTTTTGATGCGAAAGAATCAAACAATTCTCTAGGAACAGGAATCACATCTAAAAATTGCTTGCCAATAGTTTGGAAAAGACTTAATTCAGCTAGTTGATCAAGAAGACTTTGATCTTCTGCTCCTACATATTGAATAGTCATATTTACAGTGACATGTTCAACTGAATAGTTTTCAAGTTTCCATCCACGAGTTGCGAGCATAACAGAAAAGGCAGCCACTGATAATCTAGTTATTGGAATTGCAGTTGCTTGAAAAACTAGTTCTAGCGTGTTTCCTTCTTTTTCTGCCAATATTTTAGCTTGCTTAAACCAGTTCATTTTGACACATGCAGAAAGCAAACCTTTCACAAAATCTTTGGGCTCTTTAGGAAGCTGATCCACGCCTAAAGCAATTCGTATATCCTCTAAAAATGAACCTAAATCTGTTACTGGCTCATCCAGATGCTTTTCCGCCCAACCCATAAAGGCAGGTCCGACGAGCATTAAACTGTTTTTGAATAAGCCAGGAGTCACGTTTGCTAATCTCTTTTCGATTTGTTGGTCAATAAACTTGTCAAATTCTCTTCTCCGCAGCGGGTAAACTTCGGAACGAATCATTTTGATGGTGACATCCTCACCCATCATGCGGAGATCAAAAGGAACATCTATACCCTCTAGTATGGTTGCAATTTGAAAAGCCACTATTTCTGGTAAGCGTTTAAACGCCTTTGGTCTCAAGATAGCAACACTATCTATTTCACTGTAAGAAGGGATATCAAACATTCGGGTCAGATTTTTGATCTCTTCAAGAATTAGGATGAACTCATTGAAATTTGATGGCTTTTTCCAAGTGACCGAACCCTTAAGAACTTCGATTATATTCTCTGCTTCAGTTTTCTGCTCCTTCATAAAACTCTCAATAGTTTTGTCACCTATTGCAACTTCAAGGAGGCTGTCTAGAGTTTTTCTTCCCACAGAAGTCAAATCTAGGGTTTCTCGTAAGTTAATCTGCTCATTCATCTTGGCCTTTATTACACAATCATCACACGAACCAACTTTCTCAACCCTAAGCAGAGTTTCCACAGCTTTTTCAAGGACACGACTTTTAGTGCCGTAGGTTTTGGCAAGTTCATCAAGCATTTCATTTGTTTTCTTGGTTATAGTAGTGTGAAAGTGCACGGACATCTTGTTTCACAAGACTAGTTTTTTAATGGTGACATTTAAACATGTTCACAAAAACAAAGAAATGTACATGGAATAAACGCCAAAAAAAAGAAAAGAGAAAGTTTAGATGGGTGACGAGGAATTTTCAATTGTAGTGACGGCTTTTCCTTTACGAGCCAGAATAGCGTCTGCAACTCTTTTGACAGCCAGCATGTAAGCGGCAACTCGCATATTCACGTTATGTTGTCTTGCCATACTCAGCACATCATTGAATGCATTAGTTATTGTTTCCTTAAGCTTAGCTCGCACTTCTTCTTCAGACCAGTAATAGTTCATTTGATTCTGCACTTGTTCAAAATAACTAACGATAACGCCGCCAGAATTCGCTAAAATATCTGGAATCAGAAACACTCCTTTTCTGAATAGAATTTCATCCGCTTCTGGTGTTGTTGGTCCGTTGGCGCCTTCTGCCACTATTTTTGCTTTCACATCAGCCGCATTACTCTTAGTAATCTGATTCTCCAAAGCAGCGGGAACCAAAATATCGCATTCTAATTCCAGCAGTTGTTCATTAGTTATGAAACTACTGCCTGGATAGTCAACGACGGAACCCGTATTGTTTTTATGTTCTAACACTCTATTTGGATCTAAGCCACTGGGGTTATAAGCGCCTCCCTTAGAGTCTGAAACTGCTATTATCTTGCAGCCAATTTCATGAAGCAACAGCGCTGCATGATAACCCACATTACCATAGCCTTGCACTGCAGCCGTAGCACCCTTTAATGTTAAACCTAAGTGTTTTGCCGCTTCTACAACTGTGTACATTAATCCTCTTGAAGTAGCTTCACTTCTTCCCCGAGAACCACCTACATTAATTGGTTTACCAGTTACTACGCCAAAGACAGGATAGCCTACGATCTCACTATATTCATCCATTATCCACGCCATCATCTCAGCATTAGTGTAAACGTCTGGTGCAGGCACATCAGTGAACGGACCTATGAATCTAGCTAAGGCACGTGCATAACCTCTTGTCAGTCTTTCAAGCTCTGTTTTTGACATTTCCTTTGGATTGCACCTAATGCCACCTTTGCCCCCGCCCAGAGGCAAACCAGTAACTGCAGTCTTCCAAGTCATCCATGCAGCCAACGCAGTGACCTCATCCAGTGTTAATTCTGGATGATACCGGATGCCGCCCTTTGTTGGTCCTAATGCATCGTTATATTGTACGCGGTGACCAGTGAAAACGCGTATGCTACCATCATCCATAACTATGGGAATATTCACCGTGATTATTCGCATTGGATGCTTCAATATTTCATGTATTCCAGGGTCCAAATGCAGTTTTTCTGCAGCCAGATCTAATTGTTTAAGGGCGGCTTCATAAGGGTTTGGCGTGACAACTATAGGTGCTAGAGTTTCGATTTTGATAAAAACTGCTGTTTGAAGTTTCTCTATTAAGTTTTGGAGAATCTCTCGAGCTACTTCACCATTTCCACCGTTGCTACCGTAGAACCAATGATATGTTTCAGCCAAGGCTTCTGTCCTGTTTGAAAGAAAAGAGCCTGCCGGTGCCATTTTTGGATTTTCACTGAAATAATCTACTAGGACCCGTAACATATCTAATTCTTCTCTTGACAATGGTAACAGTTTTTTAATTGGAGCAGGTGCCTTCACATGAACATATTCAGCTTCATTCATCTTCTTTTGAATTTCTTCAAAAATTTTCACTGCATCTTCAAGTGGAATACCAAAGTTTTCAGAGTATGTGGTTGCAAGGGCATAGTGCGATGTTGTATAGCTTTCGATTTTTGCTGTAAGCTCAGGTTTTTCAGCAAAGAAATCCACCATCAGCTTAAGCATTCCCAATTCTCTTGCTGAAAGCTCTACTGAATTTAACATTTCAATTTCAACTCCTATTGGAGCATAATTATACTTATGTTCAATTATAGAAAGGTTATGTTCATTATGTACACACGTGTACAAACCATTAACATAAACTGCAACACGGCATAACATTTTTAACCATGCCAAGTGAAAACAACAGATGAGGACAAATAACCTTGCAAACCGAAGAACCAAAATTTCACTCCACAGGCATAAAAAGTTTGGACAAAGTATTAGGAGGCGGCTTATTACTAGGCGAAAATGTCTTGTGGGAAATCGAATCTGGAACTTTTGCCAGAGAATTTCTCTACTCGTTTATGAGACAAGGCATAATTGAAGGAAAACAAGTAATCTACTTGGATTTTATTTATCCTCCACAAGCTCTAATGTTGCAACTTGCACCTTTAACTAAAGTGTTACCTGACGGATGGGAAAAAAGACTACTGGTGCTTGATTGTTTTTCAGAAGCAGCTGGACAAGGGGAACTAATCTTCAGCGACTTTTATGATAAAGCGCCATCATGGATGAGGAAAGTTCCCAGCTCCAAAGATCCAGATAGGTTTCATCATTTCTTTGGAAGAATTGAAAGAGAATTTGTAACTCCTGGCACAAGACTTGTTTTCAGCAGTCTTTCTTTAATGGAGCACAATTGGGGAAGAGATGCGGTGAAAGCATTTTTTGGACATGTCTGTCCAGCTTTGTATGCATATCAGACGTTGGCTTATTGGACAATGGCAAAGAATGCGCATCCAAAAGAGTTTTGCGCAATGATTGAGCACATGACGCAGGTGGTTATTGATTTGTCTAAAAGAGATTACAAGAACTTTTTAGAGGTTAGAAAGGCCGGTATAAGATATGACCCCCAGACTTATCAGAGACGAGAATACTTGGTGAAAGACCTGCAAATAGATATTCTCAGTTGATTATGTTTTTCCATGTTCATTAATGTTCATTTTTGCGACAGTTCAAAGTAATGTTTAAATGCACACGTCAATTACCCATCATACTCTCAAAACTTTGCAAATGTAAAGGAGAAAAAAGAAAATGAGTGAACGTGTACATAGAAATAGCGCCTATCTAAACGGAAAATCAACCACTGGAACAACAACACGAGTCAAAGACACAAGTCCAACCAGCGGAATGTGCCCAATATGCATACGCGATTGCCCAATCCTCTGCGAAATCAGCCTTTCAGGTTTTAGAGGAAGAGAAGCACTTTACCCAGAACCAATCCAGTTTGGATACAGCACAGCAGGTGCACTCAAAGATTTTGGATTAGACTGGTCCCACTTTAACATTCAAGCAGGCCTGTTTGAAGCACTGGGAATCGAGGAAAAGTCAGACATTGCCATTTTCCCAAACGTAAACACAGAAACAAAAGTTGCAGGGATACCACTGAAAATTCCAATATTAAATGGCGCATTCGGGTCAACAGATGTTGCAAGACTAAATTGGGAAGGCTTAGCAATAGGTACAGCACTCTCAGGCGCAATAGTGGTGGTTGGAGAAAACGTATGCGGCATGGACCCAGAAGCACAGTTCACAAATGGCAAAATCACACACTCAAAAGAACTAAAGCGTCGAGTTGACTTGTTCCGAAAATTCTGGGATGGAAAATATGGAGACGTGGCCGTGCAAACAAATGTTGAAGATCAAAGACTAGGCGTTGATGTTTACGCTATATCAAAGCTGGAAGTAAATGTAATTGAAAGAAAATGGGGACAGGGTGCAAAAGCGATTGGCGGGGAAGTTCGTGTACGAGACTTAGACAAAGCCTTAATGTTGAAGAAACGAGGCTATATAGTGATTCCAGATCCTGAAGACACCGCTGTACAACAGGCATTTAAAGAAGGCGTTTTCAAATCTTTTGAAAGACACAGCAGAGTAGGTATACCAAAAGAAAAGAATATGATAGAAGATATAGAATGGCTAAGAAAACAAGGTGCCAAACATGTAACCCTTAAAACAGGCGCATATAGACCTACAGCAGTTGCATACACAATGAAGATAGCGTCGGAAGCAAAAATTGACGCAGTATACTTTGATGGTGCGGGCGGCGGAACAGGCATGAGTCCTGTGCCAATGATGGATGAAATGAGCATTCCAACTGTTTACCTCGAGACCATAGTTTTGGAATGTGCACAGATGCTAAAGAAGAAGGGAAGATATGTGCCAGACTTGATAATGGCTGGAGGATTCATAAACGAGACACAAATTTTCAAGGCAATTGCAATGAGCAACTTTGGAGACGGCCCCTTTGTAAAGGCAGTCCTGATGGGACGCTCACCCATAACTGCTGTCATGAAAGCAAGCTACTTCAAACAATTAGCCAGTGAAGGTAAACTGCCAAAAACTTTTGCAGACAGATATGGCTCTACTCCAGAGAAATTCTTTATCGCCACCCCAGAACTGAAAGAAAAGTATGGTGAGCGCTTTAAAGAAATTCCATGGGAAGCCGTGGCGCTTTACACATATCTTACAGACCGTATAGGCGTAGGACTGAAGCAACTGTTAGCTGGCAACAGAAAATGGAAACTTGACCTAATCAACAGAAATGACCTAATGAGCTTATCTGAAATCGCTGCAAAAGTCACTGGTATACCATTGCCAAACGAAGTGGAAAAAGATGCTATTAAAAGAATTTTAGAATAAACGCTATTTTCCCTCTTTTTATTTTCAGGTGCTAATTACTAAAAATTAATAAGATACCCTCTAGAACAGACTTAAGCTCGTAGGAGAAAACTTTATGGGAAAAAGTCAAACAGCTTTAGAAGTTGCTTTAGAACAATTGGAAATAGCTGCTGAAAAACTGAAACTTGAGCCTGAGATACATGAAATGTTAAAGTATCCGAAAAGGTCGCTTATTGTTTCTATCACAGTAAAAATGGATAATGGCTGTACAGGCGTCTTTAGAGGATGCCGTGTTCAGCATTGGGATGCCAGGGGACCATTCAAAGGTGGCATACGATACCATCCAAATGTTACAATTGACGAAGTAACAGCATTAGCAATGTGGATGACTTGGAAATGCGCAGTTGTTGACATTCCCTACGGCGGCGCAAAAGGCGGAGTGTGCTGTAATCCGAAAGAAATGTCTAAAGGAGAATTGGAGAGACTTACAAGGCGATACACAAGCCTACTTTTGGATTTCATCGGACCATATCGTGATGTGCCTGCACCAGACGTTTACACAGACGCACAGACAATGGCGTGGATAATGGATACTTACAGTCAATTCAAAGGATACAGTGTACCCGAATGTGTCACTGGAAAGCCAATAAGCGTTGGCGGTTCGGAAGGAAGAGAAGAAGCTACTTCAAGAGGCGTCGTAATCTGCGCAAGAGAAGCAGCTAAAACTTTAGGCATAAGACTGAAAGGCGCAAAGGTTGCAGTGCAAGGATACGGAAACGTTGGATGGAATGCTGCTAAAATAGCTTACGACATGGGTTGCAAAATTGTCGCAGTAAGTGACTCTGCAGGTGGAATATACTGCCAAGAAGGACTAAATCCATACAAGATATACGAGCACAAGTCAAAAACTGGTTCTGTCATCAATTACAAAGGATGTGAAAACATAACAAATGAAGAATTACTCGAAACAAAATGTGACATACTTATACCCGCTGCTTTGGAGAATCAGATTACTAAGAGTAATGCGGCTGATGTGAAAGCAAAAATAGTGGCAGAAGGCGCCAACGGACCAACAACACCAGAAGCGGATAAAGCACTTTTCGAAAAAAACATACTCCTTGTTCCAGACATTTTAGCAAATTCTGGTGGAGTGACAGCGAGCTATTTTGAATGGGTTCAAAACTTAACACGGGAACATTGGACTTTGGAAGATGTGAATCGAAAACTGGAAAATAAAATGGTTAGGGCTTTCAATGATGTTTGCAATATAGCGAAAAAAGAACAAAGCGATATGAGAACTGCAGCCTTGATGCTTGGCGTTGGAAGAGTAGCGGAAGCTATAAAGACATTAGGTTTATGGCCATAACAGAAAAGAAACATCAATTCAAATAATTGATTAGCAACAGAGGCGGTGTCCAGAATTTTTAAACTTATTAATCTAAGTTTTTAAATTGCTATTCTTATATTTGCTTTATAGCGTATCCGTAGATTGGGAGAGAGAAAGGAATGGCAAAGGTAAATTCAATGGATATTGGAAATTTGGATTTTTGTTTTGAAAATTCACTTGTAAAAGTTATTGCAAATAGAAATTGCCCAGAAATCAAACTTGCAGGGTTGAATGTTGGACCGTTTGAGGAAGGAAATGAATATGAGGTTCAATTCTGGATAGCAGAAGAGCTTGAAAAAGCTGGAGTTGCACATTTACGTGAAGAAGAACACTTAGATGCAACTAAGCTTTACAAAATTCAATGGACAGAACGAATACAAACATCTGGTCAAATATCAAAATTGCCAGAAAACTTTTACCCAAAACTTCGCAGATACCTTGCGAATCTAAAAGAAGAATCAGCTAAAACTCCAGAAAAATTACGAGAATACGAGAAAAGTAAACATTTGACACAGGACATTGTGAATTCAAGATTAAAGAAAATAGTTTCCCTTGCATCAGCTCCACCTCAAACAGAACAAATATTAAAGAATTTTTCAAGTGAGGAAAGAGTTCTTTATGAGCGACTCCGCAAACTTATTTGCGAGTGGAGAATGCATATATTAGAATATGAGGAGACTTGAGAATGGCGGAAGAATTGGAAACTATCGACCCGCAAGAACGTTTCCAAGAGTTCTTTAAAACAGAAAAATATCGTCAAAGAATCTCGCAAATGGCAGTTTCAGGCAAAACATCATTGACAGTTGATTTTGAAGACATTCTAATTTTTGATAATAAGCTTGCAGAGGAACTTAGAGAAAGACCAGACGAATACTTAAAACATGCCAACAATGCAGCGTATGCACAGCTTCAAACAGAAGACCCAGAATATGCAGAGAAAATAGCAGAAAAAGGAGAAACAGTAACAGCCAGAATCGTCAGACTATTAGACACAGCACAACTTCGAAAACTCGGGTCAGACCACATTGGAAAACTTGTAATGATTGAGGGAATCGTAGTCCGCTCAACACCCGTGCGCCCAATGGTCATGCGCGCTGCATTCAAATGTAAACGATGCGGAGAAACAACCGCCTTAGACCAGAGTGGACAATTTCTCAAAGCCCCATTCACATGCAGCAACCCATCCTGTGGAGCGAAAGGCATGTTTGATTTTATTCAAGAAGAATCCACATTCATCGACTCACAAGATTTGCGCATACAAGAACGCCCAGAGGATCTGCCACCAGGTCAACTCCCCAGAACCTTACATGTTAAGCTTGTGGGAGGCGAAATAGTGGATGTAGCAAGACCTGGCGACCACGTTTCAATAGTTGGGATAGTTCGTGCAGTATCACCAACACTTCCCAGAGTGGGAAAGTTTCGCACATTCATTCTACACGTAGACGCAAACTCCATTGAAGTTTTGGGCAAAGAACCAGAAATAGCAATCCCCTCTCCAGAAGAAGAGGAAAAAATATTGGAACTCGCAAAAGATGCTTGGATACACAGAAAAATCATGAACTCTATCGCACCATCAATTTATGGATATGACCACATAAAAGAGGCTCTAATGTATCTATTGTTTGGAGGCGTGCCAAAGAGTCTTCCAGACATAACAATAAGAGGAGAAATGAATGCTCTTTTGATAGGAGACCCTGGAACAGCAAAATCTCAGCTTCTGCAATACGTGGCAAGAATTGCGCCCCGTGGATTGTACACTTCTGGACGTGGAACAACAGCTGCTGGTTTAACTGCAGCAGTCATACGTGAGAAAGGTGGGGGAATGAGCCTTGAAGCAGGGGCACTGGTGCTGGCTGACAAAGGAATTGCTTGCATTGATGAGATGGATAAGATGCGTCCGGAAGATAGAGTTGCTATTCACGAGGCTATGGAACAGCATACGGTTTCAGTTGCGAAAGGCGGTATTGTAGCGACACTTAATGCTAGAACAGCCATACTTGCAGCAGCTAACCCCGCGTTAGGAAGATATGAACCACATAGAAATATAGCTGAAAACATTTCATTGCCAGTTACAATACTTTCAAGATTTGACCTAATCTTTGTAATACGCGACGTGCCAAATAAGGAAATTGATGACAAAATGTCAGAGCATATTCTTGAAATCCACAAGAAAGGACTGAGTCCAGTAGAACCACCAATAGCATCGGAACTCTTGCGAAAATACATAAGTTATGCTAAAGGAATTAAACCAGTCTTAACTAAGGAAGCATTGCATCGCCTCAAAGATTTTTATTTGGCAATGCGTTCTGCAAGCGAATCTGAAGGCTCACCAGTTGCAATAACTGCACGCCAATTAGAATCACTTGTCCGTATAGCAGAAGCAAGAGCACGTGCGGCACTCAGAAAAGAAGTATCAGCGGAAGACGCAGAAGCAGCTATTGCTATAATGAAAAGGTCTCTTGAAGAAGTGGGTATAGATGTATCTTCATACAAAATTGACATTGACATTTTAATGACGGGTAAACCAAAAAGCATGAGAGACAAACTGCAAATAATCATTTCAACCTTAATGACAATGGAAAAAGAAACAGGAATGGTTGAAAAAACAGCTTTATTAAACGAGCTTGAAACAAAATACAAAGTTCCAATAGCCGAAGGAGAACGACTCCTAGGACAGCTACTACGTGAAGGAACAATTTACGAGCCTAGAGAAGGTTACGTAAAAAAGACATAGAATCCAATATCAATTCTCTTTATATGAGAGAGAGCATTTCATCGATATCTGGCAAGCATGCACCTTTATAGAAATATTAATCAAATTCTAACAGCGCGCGCTTGTGAACAAACGTTAAAAATCCAATATTGTTAGATAGCAATTGTGAATACTAATGAAATCAATAATGGTTGTTGTCGGCACACGACCAGAAATAATAAAGATGGCACCAGTTATCAGAGCCTTACAGAAAAGTAAAATGTCAACAATTTTTGTTCACTGCGGCCAACATTACGATTACAACATGTCCCAGCAGTTTATCGAAGAACTTAAACTTCCAATACCTAACTATGGATATCGACTTAAAGCTTACTCGCAAGGAGCGCAAACCGCGCGTATAATAAATCACATGGAAAAATTGCTAAAGCAAACTTCTCCGAATCTCGTTTTAGTGGAAGGAGACACAAATGGGGTTTTAGCAACCGCTCTTGCCGCAGTTAAGTTGGGAATACCTATTGGACATGTTGAGGCAGGGTTAAGAAGTTTTGACTTGCGTATGCCAGAGGAACATAACAGACGTTTAACAGATCACTTATCCACTTATCTATTTGCACCCACGGAAATGGCGAAAAACAATTTGAAAAGAGAAAATGTTTGGGGAAAAATCGCTGTCACTGGAAACACGGTTATAGACGCTGTAATTCAACATTTGCCTATAGCGGAAAGAAAATCAAAAGTGCTTGAAGACATTCGCTTTGACAATTTTGCATTAGCAACAGCCCACAGAGCGGAAAATGTGGATGACTTAGCTATTCTTAAAAATTTCATGCAAGCCTTCGCAGAGGCACCCTTACCAGTAGTTTATCCTATGCATCCGCGCACGAAAAAGAGACTTCGACAAAATGGAATTTACTCTAAAATTAAAAAGTATAAAAATTTACAAATCTTGCCACCTCTTGGTTACTTAGATTTTTTAGTTTTGATGAAAAAATGTGAAATCATAATCACGGATTCTGGAGGAATACAAGAAGAAGCAACAGCACCGCCTATAAGAAAACCAGTATTAGTTATCCGCCTCTCCACAGAAAGACCAGAGGCCGTCAAAGCAGGTTTCGCCAGAGTTGTCGGCACAAAAAAAGAGGAAATATTAGAAGCCATAAAAATAACTTTAGATCAGCCGAAGAAATTGCCAGAAAAATCTCCTTATGGAAATGGAAATGCAGCAGAAAATATTGTGAAACTTATCAGAGAAAATTTTGCTGGTTAGAATCCCTTAGGATATGTATGTTGTTTTTTTATCCTCTTCTTTCCGTATCTCTTCAGCCTGCAAAGTTCGTTTCTCTTCAATCTTCTGTAATCGGGAAACTATCTTTTCTGCCTTGGCAATTTCCTCATCCAAACCAGTTAAGTTTATGTCAAGCTTTAACATTGTTTTTAATGTTTCTAGAACACTTTTAGCAGCCTTAGGATCAGGTAAATATCCGCGGGTTTCACCTAATAAACAAAGTGCATTAATCTTCTTAAAAGGAGCTAAGCCTAGAATTAAGCCTGCTGTGCCAACAATAGGGCTTTCTGTTGGGCTCACAATTGCGTTGGCTTGCAGTGCACTGTTCAACAGTTCAGTGTTGGTTGCAGCTACTATTACTTTTGGCTTGTCCTTTGATTCCATTCGGTAGCCGCCAATTGTGATAATCAATTTTACATTATGCTGCTTAGCAAAATTGAGAATGCAGTCAGAAATTTCATATTGCCCTTCAATAGTCTGTGCTTGGCTGTCACCTACAAAAAATATCAGGTCACTTGTGCCATTTTTGTTCTTCCAAAAATAAAATGTTCCACGCAATAGCCTGACAGCTCCCTTCTTACTGACATATACGAAATATGGAAAATGCGGAGAGAAAAGATACGCAAATTTTTCAGCCTTCAATTGTTTGATTAAATGTCGCGTGGCAATTTTGCCAACAAGGCCTAAACCTGGAAGACCACCTACTAAAATGGGATCATTCAAATCTACTTTTGCAAACTCTTTGATGAAAGTTTCCTTCACCCTGCTGAGCCTTCCCTTTTCAAAGCCATCCTATACTTGAGGTATTTATCATCAGGAGAAAATTTCGGTGGATGTGGCACTTGAACCTTTCCACCACAGTAAGGACATTGGTCCTTTTTTAATGTGTATTTTTGACATTTTCCACATTTTCTTAAAAGCCAAACCATTATTTTTCTCTCCTAAAACTACCCTGTCCACCAGCCTTAACAACATTAGAAACAACATTTTCAGCGACTCTCTGTAAAACGGCTTCTGCATTTTTGTAGTTTTCAGCCATAACTTCAATGCAGTATTTTGGTGCCGCAACAACATAAAAGCGAAGCTTTGCTTCTCGAGATTTTTCAGCTTTTTTGGCATTCAAAAAGGCTTCTTTTATGATTTGCACTCCTTCAGGATTCATACAACGAAGCTCAACTATTCCTTTCACCCTAACCATCGGCACATGCATTCTCTCTTTAGCAGTCTCAGCAATCACTGTTGCAAGGTCTTCAGCAACACCTATTTTAGTCAAAGCTCCAACACCGTCTTTAACTACTTTTTCGAAGCCTTCATATAATCCGTATTCCTTTTCCATAAGTGCACCAGCTTTCTCATAGGCTTCCTCTAATGATAAGCCTGTTTTCTCAGCGATGCTTCGAAGCAAGGTTTCAGCTTTCCTTTCCCTTTTCCAAACCATAATTTTCTCAATTTTCTCTCTTTTTGTAACTCTCCTAAGAGACAAATCTATGTGTCCTTTTTCGATGTCCACTCGCAAAACTTTCAAAACAACTTTCTGCCCTTCGCGAATAAAATCACGAATGTTCCGAATCCAAGAAGAAGATATTTCAGAAACATGTAGTAAACCTCTCTTGTCATATTCATCAAGTTTCACATAAGCTCCAAAATCAGTAACTTCCTGTACAGTGGCTATTACTAAATCGCCAATCTCTGGCCATTCCTGCTTCTTAAACGCCATAGTTATCCCTATTCAAGAACTGCGACAACTTCACCCTTTATTATACCCTTTCCACCAGAAGGCTCAGCAAGTTCAACTCCACAAACATTACACTTAACCTTGTTTACGACATGACTGAAAACTATTTGCTCATTACCACATTTCAGACATTTCACCCGAATGAAATTACTTCTAGGCTTCGGAATCAGTTTCTCCCAATCAGACATAACATCCAACCTCAATCTTATGCAATTGTTAACTTCCGCAGACGCATACCATCCTTATGCCTCGTATATCCACAAATCTTACATTTTAACTTTAAAGTCTGCTTCTTAGTAGTCTTCGCAAATTCCCTTTGAAGAGGATATTTTTGACCCCCATAACCTCTCTTTTCCCGTTCATGATGACGCTCACCCTTAGCTAAAGCCCTCCTTTTACCAGCCTTGTAAAGGGCAACGGTGTGAATCTGATGTTGTTTGCATTTTGGACAGTATGTTTTGACTTCTTTTGGAACGTTCACCTAATCACGACCAGCTTTGCATAAAGAAAACATGCTTCCTCTTATACCTTTTTCGCCACTACAAGTCATACCTCGACTTTTTCAGCCAAATCTTGCTTAACAAGAATCTTTGCATTTTCAACTGGTAAAGATGCAACGTCTTCTACCTTAAAAGGTCCGTAAGATTTCATATCCACACCAATTATTGACGGAATATCCTTCAGAAAACGCAATGCAGCCAGTTTATGCTTCTGCCCAGAACCAATCTGAGGTAAATATCCACGGAGAACATCTTTGGCGAAGTTGTGAAAAGCCTCGGCAAAAGAAGAGACGCTGGAAAAGATTCTCTCCTCTTCAACAGTTAGCAAATCTGAAGACACTTTTCCACCTTTTGCAACTGTTCTGACCAACTTTTTGTAACGCATCTTAATCAACTCCAAAATCATACGTTCAACATTTTGCATTTCCTTTTTCAATAAGGTTGCCTTCAACGTTCTTTTGTCAAGCATTCGACCTTCCTCGCTCATCTTCCGCAGGTAATCAGTCATCTTGGAATAAAAATCCGGAGGAAGCCCTTGAAGTTCAAAACTTTCAAGCTCTTTTTTCCAAATTTCATACAAATCATTATACATGATCACCTAACAACCTCCGCTCTTCCCTTACACACAAGTAACAAAGCTGCAGCAGTTGGCAATTCAACCTTCTGGTTCTTATAAGGACCAAACACTTCATCACCCACCCTGAACTCTGGAGCATCGGAAACATTAACAGTTGCTTCACCTTCTCTAAAGGCTATTGCATCTTTGAATGGATCAAAGGAATCTATGCGAGAAAGAGGAAATTCAACTTTTTTGAAGCCAGTCTTGCCATGCAAAGTATCAGCCAACCGAATCAAGCGGTGAACATCAGTTGTCACAACAGTGTCGATTTTTGCTGATTGTAACGTTATCACATGTTCAGCTATTTTTTGCCAAGAATCTGGACCAATACCCTTCGCAAAAACCCATTTTCCCATACTTTGTAAACTCTGTGAAATTAAATCTCTATTGCGCTTTAAAGATTCAACAACGTTTCTTTTAAGCTTAATATTTTTAAAGTCTTCATCCTTTGCATTGATTATAAAATTCCGTATTCCTTCGGTCAAACGCTTAAACCAGCCAAAATTGCTTATTTGAGTCCCTCGAGGAAACGATCTTCTACTATTTTTACTGCTCAAATTTTGGAGAAACATATTCATACCTAAGCAGGAAACATAATCAACAATCTCTTTACGTTCTGCAGAATCAAGTGTTTTAACTGCACCACTTTCAACATTAATGTGATAACCACGATGCCCAGAAAAGAAAACATGTATTTCTTTTTCAGAAAAACCAAAATCTTTGGTTAACATGTCCAAAACCTTCAATGTTTCAGTTCTTGCTGAATCTAAACAGACTTCACAAGGCCACGTGTCAGTGTTAAACTTCTCACAGCCACAAACTGGACATTTTTCAGGAGTAATGCCCTTACCAGAAAAGCCGCAGTAGCCGCAGATCCACTTATCATGAATTTTATCGCATAGGGTTGGAATATGGTCGGCATCAATGTCAAAGATTAAATCAGCTCCTAGCCATCCTTTTCTATCCATTTCAGCTTCTGGAATCTCATAATAAGCACAGGAATAATATGCGTCAGACGGAACTGAATTTTGTAAAAATTCCCTAAGCTCATCTATTTTTTTGAAGTTCTTATGCCGTTGCATCCACCCTTCAAACATTGCGAAGCCAAACTCACGTTCCTTTATATTGGAAATAGAACTTTTGACAATATAATTGCGGGTATAGTAATCGCGAAACATATTCTGGATAAAATCAACTGAATTCATGTTCATCTAGTTTTAAGAAAGCACCATTTAGCTTTAAAACCTTCTTTTCAATGACTGCAAGCAAGAAATGAAATAATCAGGAACATATTTATTTCTCTTTAGCGTTGCAAAACCTCTTTTATAACAGAAGAAAAATAAGTTTGAGGAAGAAAGATGAGGATAGCGGCATTCGTCGAGTTCTTCCCCCCCAATCTTGGGAGTGATCGGAGAATCTATGAGATAATGACAAGACTGCCAAATAAACATGAAATTCATTTTTTAGTTCTTCCACCTTTTCGTATGCTATCAGGCAAGATTTCATCACAACAAGACCACTTTCATCTTCAAGGTAAAGAAATTACTACGAAACAAAAGAATATTATCGTTCACTATTTTCCAGTTTCCAGAACTCTGCTTAAGTTATGGACAAAATTTTATCCGTTAGCCTATATCCTGACAATGTGCTCGCTTTTCATCAAAATCTTTAAAACATTAAAAAAAACAGATCCCGAAATAGTTTTTTTGAATTACCCCAGCGCATACACAGGCCTTTTAGGCTTCATCATTGGCAAAAGATTGTTGCGAAGACACATTTTACTTGATTTTAACGATCTTATAGCTCAATATGCTTCACACCTTCTTAACCTTACAGAACAGAACATCATGGCAAAACTGTTTGTTCTAACACAGGATCATATAGTAAGAAACAGCGATAACATTATAACTCCAACTAATTACCTTATGAAATATGCTTGTAAGTTGGGCGTGAAGAATGAAAAAATTGAGGTAATCCCCAATGGTGTTGATACAAACCTTTTTAATCCTAGAAAATACTTTGCAGAAAAGATAAAATCACGATTGAGACTGAACGGCAAGAAAGTATGTGTGTATTGTGGGAGGCTAGACGATTGGGCTGGAACGAACATAATTTTGCAGTTGAGTAAGGCTTTTGTGTCAAAGAACCCAAATGTTTCCTTTTTGATCGTGGGCAGTGGGGAAGAAAAAGTTTCTTCCACGAACAACATTGTAGCCGTGGGTAGAGTTGTTTACGAAAAAGTGCCTGAAATGCTTGCAGTTGCTAATGTTATCTTGGTTCCATTTCCTGATAATGAAGTATCTCGGGCTGCTAGTCCATTAAAGCTCTTTGAAGGAATGTCAATGGGCAAAGCAATTGTTGCAAGTCGAGTGAATGGAATTCAAGAAGTTATTTCCCATCAAGAAAATGGAATACTGGTTAACCCAAGCAACATTGCTGAATGGGACAAAACTGTAACCGAGCTTTTGAACAATGGTTCGATGATGAGACGAATAGGTGCAAAGGCAAGAATTGCTGCAATAAAAAAATACGATTGGGAAAAGTTAGCTGAGAAATGCGAAAAAATATTAAATAAGCAGAAATTATTATCAAGCAGTGCTTGACCAAAAATGGACTTTAGCAACTCAAAAGTACTGGTTACTGGTGGGGCAGGATTTATTGGCGCGAATCTTGCGAGCCGTCTTCTAAAAGAAGGAGTTAAAGTGACGATTTTTGATGATTTTTCTGTTGGTTCTAAATGGAATTTGAAGGAGATTGCTAATACCGTAACAATCGTTAGAGGTGATGTAAGAGAATTTGCGACGATAAAAAAAGTGATCTCTGGACAAGATTTTGTCTTTCATATGGCGGCTAATGCTTCCGTGCCTATTTCTTCAGAAAATCCGAAATACGATTTTGAAGTCAACGTTACAGGAACGTTGAATGTTCTCGAGGCTTTACGCGAATTAGATTCTTCTATTCCTCTTGTTTTCGCATCTTCAGCTGCAGTCTATGGCAGCCATAAATCAGCGCCGCCTTCAGAAGAATGCCTGCCAAAGCCGCTATCTCCTTATGGAGCCAGCAAGTTAGCTGCGGAGGTCATGTGCCAAGCTTTCTATCGCACTTATGGTTTGCCGACAATTTGTCTCAGATTTTGCAATGTTTATGGTCCTTTGCAGCGTAAGTATGTCATGTTTGACATCCTAGAAAAACTACGAAGAAGTGAAGACAAACTACAAATCCTTGGCACAGGAGCTCAAGTTCGTGATTTCATATATATCTCTGACGCTATAGACGCCTGCCTTATGCTGGCAAAAACTCCTTCAGCCTTTGGTGGGGTTTACAATGTTGGAACTGGTGTTGGAACAACCATCAAGGAGCTCGTTTGCATAATTCTTGACCTCCTTGGTCTTCAAAATAAAACAAAAGTACTTTATACTAATGAAAGCTGGATAGGCGATGTTGATAGTCTCTTGGCTGACGTTACAAGAATAAAGGAACTTGGGTTCCTACCTAAAGTTGACCTCAGGAGTGGATTAGTCCGATTCATAGACTGGTATAAGAATTCGTATCTGCATGAGCAAAGGGATGCCCAATGCGAATAGTTCACGTGACACCTCGTTTTCCTCCCGCTATTGGTGGGATGGAAAACCATGTTTATGCTATTTCAACAGAATTGCAGAGACGAGGACATAAAGTTTCAGTGATAACTTCTGATGATTTGGACGGCAACGGAGAAAATACTTTAAGACGTAGAGATGTTATAAACGGAGTGCAAGTCTATCGGTGTTCTCTTCTCTTTAAGAAAACAATGCGCGAGTATTGGTTTTTGTCTGATGCTACACCGATTCTTAGCAAGTTGAGGCCAGATGTTATTCATGCACACGGTTATAGATGCTTAAGTTCGTGTATTACAGGATATTGGTGTAGGAAGAACAGAATCCCGATGGTTCTCACACCTCATGGAATTTATCCTCCACGTTCTTTCATTAACCACTTTGTCAAGACTATTTACGATCACTCTTTTGGAAATCTTCTCCTGAAATCCTCAGAGAAGATTGTTGCCTTAACGGAACACAATAAGCATTTACTCTTGAAGCTTGGCGCACCGAAAGACAGAATAATGCTGATCCCAAATGGCGTGAATGTTGATGCCCTAAACAAAACTAAGCAATGTAATGAGAAAAAACTTAAAAAAGAATGTGATGGCCCAATTCTGCTTTATGTCGGCAGGATTGACTGGAATAAGGGACTTGAAAGAGTCATTAAAGCATTGCCTGCCTTGAGAAAAAATTTTAATAGTATCAAATTCTTAATCGTAGGTCCAGACTATGCTGGTTATTCAGAAATTCTCCGGACCTTAGCTATAGAAACAGGAGTGCATAAATCTGTTGTGATAGTAGGTAAGGTGCCAGAGAAGCAAAAATTTTTCTATTATTCTGTTGCTGACATTTTTGTTCTACCCGCAATTTATGAAGGATTAAGTCTAAGTCTGCTCGAGGCCATGGCTAGTAGCCTCCCCGTAGTTGTGACAAAAAGTGGATCAGGAGGCATATTAGTTGACAATATCCACGCCTTGTTGATGAACAATGGTTCAGCGCAGGAGATTTCTAGTTTGGTAAGTATGATCTTGACGAATCGAAGACTCGCTGAAAGAATTGGCAAGAACGCATTTGACCTGGTTTCAAAAGAATTCAGCTGGAACAGGATTGTAGACAAGATAGAGGGTTTATATAGTGAAGCTTGTAACGGTAATTAAAAACCTGGAATGAGGCATTATCTAGATGTTAGATAAACTGATCTTGCTTGCAGGACTATTGGAATTGGCCGTAGCACTAATCATCCTTGGAGAACCAGTGCGGCTCTTTGCAGAAAGAATCTCTACATTATTCAAGAACACCAATTTCGTTGAGGCCTGTATTCTAGACATCTATTTCGGAGGTCTTGTTCTATATGCTATCGCTCTTTTACCCTGGCATTTTTTCAACATATTAATAATCAATAGTCTGCTGTTTGTTTTCTTAGCAATTTCGATTGTTTACCATTGGAAATTCAAAAAAGTACACAATACTCAGCGTACCGAAAGGAAAAAAGGGGAAATGGCTGAACAGGTTTGTGTTATCAGTTTGTTTTGCTTTTTGCTTTGTCTGCAAATATTTCCATTATCTTCATTGTTTTATGGGAGTGTCCGTGATGTATCTCTCCATTCATTAGTGACTCTAGTAATAATCGAAAAACAATATTTGCCTAACACTATGTTACCATATTCCTCTGAAGGAATCATCTATCCAGCGGCGTCCCATGTTGTTTTTGCCTTCACTACAATTCTGACGGGATGGATGGTGCCTCAAGCCATTTTCTACGTTACCCAGTTCTTCAACGCATTAACAACTGTTGCTGCTTATTTTCTAGCAAGAATGATCACGATGAACCGAACTTTCCACCTTAGCACAGCTTTTGTGTTCACTTTTGTCTCATCATGGCCGTTGTTCATTACATGGGGGGCTAACCCATTTGTGGTTGGATTTCCTTTATTCCTGATCTGTGCAGGACTACTTTCGGCAATGTTCTTCGACCCCCAAAAAAGAGGTTGGAAGGAGTTTATCATGGCAGGATTGTTGTTTGGCTACTTAGGAGCTATAATGGTATCCTTTCTTCAAACATTGATGGTTATGGCAATGCTGTGGTTCTTCGTTCAAATCTTTCGCAAGTCTGCAAGGAAAAACTGCCCACTAGGTTTTGTTCTTTTGTTTTCGGTAGGCATCATTCCTATGGCCCCATTTATCTATAGGTTTATTAGTTATTATTCATATCTTGGTCACAATCTCGGGTTGCCGATAGATTTCATGGGCTACAGTACAGTTCAACAGTCGTTGTTGCAAGGTATCCAGTGGGCAATTGAGAATTTAGCTCCATACCCTCTTCTTGTTTTCGAGATCGTGGCAATCTGTGTGTTTAGTATAATACTTTTTTCTCGTATAGAAAAAGAGAGAAGACTGAGTCGCCCTTTCTTGGTTGCTTCGCTTATTGCTGCCTCAAGTGCCTTGTTGAGTCTCGTTGCATTTTTGCTTCCACCGGATTTCACTGTAGTCTCATGGGGACATCAGGGGATCATACTTGCTGTAGGAATATCATTGCTTATAACTCTCTTCGGACACAATCTGCTTGCCTTCCTGCACAAAATCGGCAGGTTTCTGAACAACGAATACAAGCTTCAGGTTACCATGATGGTCTTTGTTCTCCTGATTTCAGGAACCTATGCTCCGTTTGTTTATGCACGGATATTTCTCGACCCATGGACTCTTAAGGGTGCTTACAGCATGTTTGCTGTGACATCGATGCAGGACAACGAGTTGATGTTTTGGATTAAGGAGAATTTAACTAAAGACGCAGTGATTCTAGTGAACCCAAATGATCCAGGTTTATTCATACCTTCAATCGCCAAGAGAAAAACCATTTTCACCACTCCTGGAAGCCAACTTTCTCGCAATTACCAAAATCTATGCAACTCGCTGTCTGATGAAACACTCAATGAAAAAGTCTATCATTTGATAGCGAGCTTTAACATAACTCACGTATACATAGGGTCAGCTGTAACGTATTGGTGGGTGAAGGATTATAAATGGCGTCCTGAGTTGTTTTTAGGTAATCCGAATTTTGGAATAGTGAAAAAAATAGGCAACGCCTACCTCTTCAAATTCCTGTATATGAATTCATCGTCAGTCTTCCAAGATGATTTTGAGCATGAAAGTTGGTATGATTATGGGTGGAATAGTGGCTACGATGGTAACGGCGTGGGCAACGTCACCCTAGCAGAAAATTATGCAAATCTTTCACAGAAATGTTTGAAGATAACTGCTCAAGCCATCTACACAATATGGGCACAGAGCTATGCTCGGTACGTGCAAAGACAGTTCTTTGTGCCAAATGATTCGGATGTCACTCTGTCTTTTGACTACAACGCAACTCAGGGTTTTCATAGTACGGACACGTTTGCAGTGCTGGTTTCAAATATTAGCCGTAATCAGTCTCTTATCTTGACAAACTCTAAAGGCATCTATGCAAACTACACTAACAGTATACTACTAGATAAGCCTGAAGGACATTGTGAGTTATCAGGTTTAAACAGCTTGAGTTCTTTATGGCTTGATAGATTCAATTCAACTTTTCCAACTTCATTCTACCTTGAGTTTTTGAACTATGACCGAGACGGAGTGGAAAACATCGTCTACATTGACAATGTTAACGTCACTGCCGTAGCAATGAAACCTTGAATAAATAAGGACAACTAGGGGAGAATAAATCTGGAAAAGCCCAAGGTTTCAGTTATTGTGCCTACCTATAACTCGGAAAGAACTCTTCCAGAATGTTTGAGAAGTGTACAAAACCAAAGTTACCCTTGCCATGAGATCATAATAGTTGACAATTTTAGCCATGACGATACAGTGAATATAGCAAGGAGTTCTGGGGCGATAATAATACAACAGAAGTGCAACCCAGCAGCAGCCCGAAACATTGGTGTAGCCAATTCAACAGGGCAATATGTGCTTTTTTTGGATTCAGATCAGGTTTTGTCATTAAATGTAATCGAAGAATGTATTAAAAAATCTGTGGCTAAAGGTGCTGGGATGATGAGGATTCCTGAAGTGTTTATTGGGAAAGGTTTCTGGAGCAACTGTTCGGCCGCTTGGAAGAATTCCTATGAAAAAGTTGAACAAACTTACTGGCATATTCGAAACATACTTTGTGGGGAACCACGGTTTTTCGTAAAAGAGCGAATTATCCAGTCAGGAATGTTTAATGACAGACTTCTATGGGGTGAAGACTATGATCTTTATGAAAAAATGAAAAAATTGAAGATCAAGGAGGAGACGTGCAAATCTGAAATCTACCATTTCGAACCTACATCGATTGGAAAAATATTATCGAAACTTTTCCTTTATGGAAAATCATTGAAAGATTTCAGACAAAACACTGGACATCGCATTTTCTCACCATTACTCTACCACGCATCATTAACCCTTATGATGGTTATCAGAGACCACAAAAAATCTCCAGCCACTATTATTGGTTGCATCATTCTTCTGTTGCTGAAAACCTGCTATTTAACTATCGGTTTGCTAGCAGGTCTACTAAATAGCAGGTCTTCTTCAGTTTCAACCTTCAAACAATATTTTGACAAATACAACTCTCGACAAGATTGTTTATAACATACCAGTAACAATTCCGACGCTCACACACAAGAAAAGTTATGTCAAAACTATTTGGCAGCAGACGTTTCCAAAATGCTATAAAGACTCTTCAGGCTATGTCTTTTCATAATCCTGATGAAATCTAATGTCGATAGGACTGGCAACTACTTTGAACGCTTTTTCTCTCAAGAAGACATCAATCTACAGATAGTCCGCCCTTCTAGATATATAAGAAAAAATTGCTTCACTTTCAAAAGGACAAATTAGTCAAATACGTATACCAAAGGTTAATTCCAACTGGCGTTCTAACATTGCCAGAGTTTTTGATAGCGAGATTTTTGGCAGTAAGCAAAAAACTGTAAGAAGCGGATGCAATAATAGTCAAGTTAGAAAAGGCAACTGGAAGTAGATAAGCCACAGGAAGATATGAAGCAGACAAAGAAAGAAAATGAAAACACGATGTCAACAGACAGAGCGCTAGATCTCTCTATTTCTCTTTGGCAATACGTAGTCAAGTCTCAATATAGTAATTGTCCAAGGTGCTTTCTTCTGCAGACTATTATTGGTAACAATGTTGCTATCATAAAGATGCAAGAACGAGAAATGATGAGAACACCAAATTTGACTACCGTCAATATACTGAACACAAAAACGGTCCTATTGCACTTATGTTTCCTTCCTTGGTTTTCTTATTGCCAAATAGATTGTTGTTGCTACAAGGACTACCGTTAGTGCGGTAAGGGCGTATAGTACATCAATAATAGTATTTGTTTGATTCCTTTGCGAATTATATTGGTCTTGAAGCCCATTGATGGATGCTTGCAGTGTTGAGTTCATTGAATCAAGCTGTGCTTGAAGGTTCGTGATCGATTGAGTAAGCTTGCCACATGTATCATTTAGTGAGTTTACCTGCCCTTGTAGAATGTTACCCACAGGGCCAAAAGTCATTGTCAAATTACTGATTGATTTCTGCAGGCTTTTGCATGTCAAGTTCAATGAATCGATCTGTCCTTGCATATTATTAATCATTAAATTGAAAGAATCGTATTTCGCCTGCAATGCTGTGAAATTGCCAAGTAAACTATGAAATGTCAAGTTCAATGAATCGATCTGTCCTTGCATATTATTAATCATTAAATTGAAAGAATCGTATTTCGCCTGCAATGCTGTGAAATTGCCAAGTAAACTATGAAATGTCAAGTTCAATGCTGCAGAGTTAGATTTTAGTTCACTGTAGTTAAGTGATAGACTCTGATAGGCCGTTTCCAATTGGATCAATGCCAAAGTTACATAATACTTACTGAAATTCCTTAAATCTCCAACGTACGATATTGGAAAAGAAGATGGAGGGTGTCTCAAGCGTCCCCTTCCCAAAGCATCCACATTAAATGTGAGACTGACGTCAACACAGTTTTTGGGGTCTGAAGCATTTCCTAGCCAATTTATTGTCGCAATCTGATTCAGATATTTATCAGGAAGTTGCTTAGTATAGTCGACATAAGATACAACGTAATCCCCAATTCTAGCAACTCTGCTCTCATTGCTAAAATACCATTCTATATTGCTATTGTCATATGGTGAATTGAATTTTATTTTGTATTCAGGGGTGGCAGGATAGTTTAATTTAAACCATTCTACAAATTCTTCATATGTCACAAGAAACTGAGAATATTCCGTCATTAACGTAGTTATCCACTCTTTAGCCACATCTGTGTTATTATAGTCCCGTGTCCAAGACCATTCAAACTGGAAATTGACGAATCCGAAAGGCTGAGAGCCAGAAAAAGTGTTGTCTATGAATGACAGGAAGTAATTTTTTGCTAGTGTTCTATTGTTGTGGAATATGGTCATCAAATTATCCACATGCGTTTGCAGGTTATGATCAACTGTGAAACTAGCCACCCAATCCCAAGTGCTGTGAGGAAGAACTACGATGCCCCCGCTTGTTATGGATGGTACTAGTATATGTGTAGGACTGGCGTAGTATGGCATTTGAAATCCTCCACGTTCTGTTACGTAATCTATGGCATACTGGTCAAAACAATATCCTTGAATGTATTCTACACCTTTTAACATAGCATAATTAGCAGAGTATGTGTCTGGGACAAAATCCATTATACCCTTAGGTACATACCCGACTTTAGCGCGGTAATTGTCTAGTGTGTCATTTATTTTTCGCTCCCTATTGCTTGGAGAGTATTGTTGGTAATAAGGTAGTCTTGGAATAAGTTTACCATATTGTTTTAAGATGTTGATTCTAGTTGAATTGTCCAGAATATAGCCCTCATTTTCATCAGCACATATAACAAAAGTAAACTTGGTATAATTGACAGATTCTAACCAAGACCACAGATCATCAAAATCCTTGTCCTTATCTATAATGACAGAAATTGATATGAAATTTGGATGATTAGAATAGGATTCCCCACTAGTCTTTTCAGAAGCTCTTAAATCCATAGGAACAAGTTTTACAAAAAGCAGCGAAGCAAATAACATAAATGTGCAAAGAATATTGAAGATTTTCCTTTTCATATTGCATCGTTTATCGTTATTCTATTCTATTTTAGTTTTTATGGTTTGTGGATACCTTTTATTAAGTCCACTCGTTAAGACCCTCAACGTTATATTTCCTTCACTCAAGGGAATAGCCTTAGAAACATGCCATCGCGCCCGCTAGATTCATTACAAATGGACGCCCAGTGTATATGGGCTTCCCTGGAAGAGGCGATACATTATGAAGCCACGACGTTGCCTTCTAGCAATTTGGAAATTTCAGATCGACAGAACTGGTTCTGTTTTGAACGTTTCTTCTCACTGAGATTCTTTGACAGAGTTTTGTTATAAGAGAGTTCAAAATGCAAGGTTAGAGTTCACTATGCCATCCTTCAATTTTTAATTTTTGCCCAGAGCATTTGGCTCACTATTATCAGTACTGGATAAGTGACTATCCACGTGATAGAGTATAATTGACCATATATGTCATGGAAAGCCATAAAATCACCACCGTTAATCCCAATTACGAAAATGGTGACAATTCGCAGAACATTAATGAAATATGTGATCAAAGCTCCAAGTACGAAATAAGCTACTCGCTGTTTCCAAGAAAAATGGCTGTTTCTCAGAAATAGCAAAATAACGATTGTATAAATCAAAAGACTTTCCACGCCAGAACATGGCCAAGCTATCCATGCCCCCCATCCCTTCCCGTTGACGTTAGTAACATATAAGTATGGTACGTTTCCATTGAAAGACAGACTTATACCATATCCCATTTGATTAAGAACCCATGCGGCAAGCCTAGCTGTCGTTGGGACAATGATCTGGAAAGGAGTGAAGTTCCCGCCCGGAACTAGATTGTCAATCATGTATATGGACCCGATAACGATAAGAAGAGATGCAGAAATGGAAAAACCCTTCAAGCCCACCAATCCATAAGCAGACACGAAAACTGCCACGAACATTGCCGAAAACACCAGATATTCTATAGAAAGCGGCACAACATACGCCCATGTAGCACCAATACCGTTTCGTAAAGACAGATCCACTATTGCGGCATTCAATCCATAAAAATATTCAATAACAACATAAATGCTTGGCAATGCCGCTTCTGAGACCAAAGCAATGATCCTCACTATGGACCTTTGCTCGTTCTTCTGTTCATGCACGTATTTTTCCCAGTCGAGTATTAGTTCCATAGTGAACAGCCACACAAAGAACAAGTAGAACATTCGGCCCTTCCAGGTCTTGTCGAAGGATGGAGCATCCACATAATACAGCAAAGCCATCGGCACAACAACGCTCAAGGAAACTAGGATAACCATGAAGTATTTTTGCAACTTGTATAGCAATTGGTTAGCGAAAACCTGAAGGGAAGGTGTGATTCTGATCATAACATACATCCCAATGACAAAATAATACTCGCCTACTCCAACCTCTTAAGTTTTCTCCATGCAAGAGATTCTTCTCTTCACGATACGACTTACCTCTCTTCAATATGAACCACACAATAGGAAGCATCGCATAAGTACGCATGCATTTGAAGCCAGATGGCAAGACACGAAACTTTTATTAGCTGCGCGCGCGCATGTACGCGTTAATTTACTCCGAAATTCCTTGAAACCTTAGATCTCAGTAAAATATAGGAAATAAACTGTTTAATCTCATTAATGGCCAGCTTTGATTTTCCCTTCTTTCTGCTTGTGAAAGTTATTGGAATCTCTCTTATCCTGAAATTCCGCAAATGCGCTTGTCTAATAGTTTCTATTTGTATTTCATATGTTTGGCTGTGCAAATCTTCCAAGATACTTGTTACTAGATTTGTTGAGTAGCATCGCATACCACTAGTATAATCACTTATTTTTGCTCTTATTAACAATGAGGCCACGAGGTTAGCCACTTTACTTATTATGCGACGCATAATGCTCCAATCTACCGTTTTGCCTTGAAAGCAATATCTGCTTCCGATGACTAAGTCGCATTTATCTAAGGTTGAAACTAACCGCACGATGTCTTTAGGGTTATGCGAATAATCAGCGTCCATGGTTACTATACACTTGGGTGGGTGTTTTAATGACAGGAATACTCGAAAACCATCTGTTATTGCTGTTCCAAGACCTGCTTTCCGTGGTCTTACTAAAAGCAAGATATTTCTATGTTTCTTTTGGAGAGAACGTACAATGTTTGTTGTTCCATCTGGACTTGAATCATCGATGACAAGTATTGATGCTTTTTGTTTTAGATCTTTGATTTCTTTTATTAATTGTCCTATATTTGCTGCTTCGCAGTAAGTTGGAAGAATTACGCCTATATCTGATTTTATGTTAGTATCTCCTTCAATGTTACCGATGCTGTGATTCATAAAGTTCAAGCTCTCTAATTGTTCCCTGTTTGAATCTATTTCGTGCGAGGCTTGAATAGTCATTTTCGTCCTTCACTCTTAATAAGTATTGCTTAATAATCTAACACTTAGTATATAAATTCTATCACAATAAAATAATTTAGCCAGTTTTTGTTTTAAGTGTTCTTCGATAATAACTTAGTGGGTGACGTATTTTTCGGCATAATTCATCTGAGTTTATGCAGACTCCGTGAGTTTGTAATGTATCGCACTTTGGAGGAGTATAGCGTGTTCTTGAACCTCTTTCGCCTGCTATATGTTCGACTTGGTAGCGAGTCATTCTTTCACTGTAATCTGAAAAGTTTTTGAAAAGTTCAATTACTGTGTCGAGTGGCATTCCGATATTCACAAGAAAAGATGTTAAGGTGAACCTGCCTATGTGGGAGAGATGGCGTCCTGACGATATTGCCTGATATAGGGATTTTATGCATGGTGGAAAGGCTTCTTGTACAACAATTTTAGGAAAGCCTTCCATTTCGCCTTTGCCTATAGTCTCTACTGATAGTTTCTTTATTTTTCCAGCTATCTCAACGATGTTTGACGGAAAATTGGGAAGCTCTTTCATTTCTAATCGTTTTTCAATATTTTTGCGAACTTCTTCACTTAGTAATCTGGCAACTTCATTTTTCATTAAGTAAACATTTCCATCAGATAGAAGTCGGTTAACAAGTTTCCATTTTTTCTCTCGTAAATGGGTTATGTTTCTGAGATAATCAGTAAAATGAAGTGTAAATTCGGGGATTATATTATTGTTTATTGCAAGTTTCCATCCGAAGTTTTGAGCTATTGCCAAAATTTTCTCCTTAGATTCGAGTTTCATGTCATTGTACGCTTGTTTTGCTTCTGCAAGTGCGTACCTTTTTTTGATGAAGGAATTTTCTGTTGCAATGGTTAATATTATGGCTATTGGAAAGGATAAAATTTCAATTTCTTCATTGTGTAATTTTCTGCTAACAGAAGCGTACAATATTGCTTCTTCTACTCTTTCTTCGGCACGTTCAACAACATTTGCAAGTTCAGGATTAGTTAGATTTTCTATTTTGAGGTCCAGTCTTCTTATGAAGTCTGTAGTTTCTTTAAGGAAAGGATATTTCGCATAATCATTTTTGGTGAATTTAATAGTTGCAAGTTGCATTTTTGTTTTTCACACTATTCTGTTTCGATTCTTGGTGCTAAGTAAAATGTCAATTTGCCTTCTTTTGCTTGATGGAAATCCATTTTTATTGGCATGTCAGAAGAGAATTCAAGAGTTGCAATGTCTGATGTGGCGGAGGCTGCTTTTATTATTTCTGTCAGATAGCTCAGGCTGAAAGTTGCTTTTGAAGGCTCTTTAGCTTCTAAATCCAAGATGGCATCGCTTCCTTTCAGAAGTGTTATTGTTGCACCCATAAGATCGCCTGCAGCATTAAAAACAATCTTTTCAGAGTCTGCTTCTATTTTCACGTGATCGCTCACAAGTTGAGCATCTTCAATTGCTTGACTTAAGCCTTCTGTTGTGGCTTTTGCTTTTACGTTGAAGGCTATTTTCGGCGTAGGCACTTCTTCCTCAGAGGCTTCAAGTGTTGGCATAGTAAAGTTGCGTGTATATTTTCCACTTATCTTCATCTGTAAGCGTCCAGTTTTTTCATCAAGAGAAAGTTCCACAACTTCGTCTTTACTGGCTCTTCTAAGCAGTTTCAATAATTCGCTTATGTTTATGCACATTTTTGTTGGTTCGGTGCAAGCGTATTCTTCGAACACTGTTTTGGGCCATTCGAAATCCACCATGGCGACACGGGATGGATCCATTGCCCTGAGTTTTAAGCCTTCAGGATCTAGCCTGAATGTGGCTTCGTCCACGAGGATTGATATAGATGTTATCATGTCCTTTAGTAGTTTAGCGTCTGCTACCTTGAGTTTGAACATGGCAATTTTCCTTCTCTATTGGTTATTGTCTGGTTGTTAATAAAAGATTTTACATATTAACCTTTAAAATTAAACAAAGATTTAATTGAATTGTGGGGAGTCAATGTGGGCTATTTGTACGGTATGTATTCTTTTCCTAATAGTTCTCTGGCTATTACTATTCTTTGAATGTTTGTTGCGCCTTCTGCTCCTACACAGTAGCTCATTATGCCGCGCAATCCCATTTCTAATGGACATTCCTTAGTATAGCCGTATGCACCAAGCCAAATCATCGCATGCTTATACACGTCAAAAGCAAAGTGTGGCGCAATAAGCTTGCAGGCTGCAATCATCCTGCTAACGTCTAATGATGAGAACTTGCCTTCCTTATACTTTTTATCGTTCATCCATGCAGTTCGATAGACAAGCGAACGCAAGGCTTCTAGCTGTGCCCAATCGTCAGCTAACTCAAACTGAATACCTTCAAACTTGCCGATTGGTCTGCCGAAAGCTTTTCGTTCCTTTATATAATCAATGCCAACATCCAAAGCTCTTCTTGCAGCACCTACGCAAACAGCAGCAATCAGTATCCTTGCATTGTCAAAGCCTTCCATAGTTAGATAAAAACCTTTGCCGATTTCACCTATGCGGTAAGAATCCGGAATCTTCACATCTTTCATCATGAAACCACCAGTGGAAATTGCCATTCTTCCCATGTCATCAAACCGTTTGTTAATCTCCACACCATGCAAATCCATTGGCAAATAGAACCCTGTCATTCCACGATGTGAAGCGTCTGAAGGCGCTGGTGAAGTGCGTGCAATAACAAAGTAGCCGCCGCCAAGTTTTTTCGCTTCTTCCGTGCCGCTGATATACATTTTTTCGCCATTAAGAACCCAATTATTGCCTTCTTTTCGTGCTGTTGATTTAAATGCAGCAACATCTGAACCGCCGCCAGATTCTGTGGATGCAATGCCTATGAAAGCATTGCCCTTAATAGCTTTCCGAATAACAGCTTCGCGTACTTCTTCGCTGCAGTATCGGTCAACAACAAAGCCCCATGATGATTCAACGAGCCAAAGCACTGGTAAAGCAATGCTTACATCTGCATATCCAAGTTCTTCAGCGGCAATGCAAGCTGTAACCCAGTCAGCACCTGTTCCGCCGTGTTCTTGAGGGGCAGTCATAATAAGCAAGCCCATGTCAGCCATGCTTTTCAGAATTTCATGTGGAATCTCGCCTTTACTGTCCATTTCACGGATTTTCTCTAAAGGCAAATTTTTCTGGCACCATTCTTGCAGTGCATTGCGGAAAAGCTCTTGCTCTTCTGTGAAACTGAAATCTATCATAACTTTCACCTTGAACCCTAACTACTGAAGTTTAACAAATATAAAAGTTGTTCAGACTTTAAAGTGGAATTTTCGTTAAAAATTGGTCAACTGGACTTTGGTTAAGCTGTAAACCAAGCTTTTCCTTTTCAATGCCTAATGCTAAGCCAAGCAACTGGGTATAATAGACTACTGGAATGTTCAGTTTTGCACCGATCGTTGTTGCTGCATCCTTTTGTTTAAAGTCAAACATCAACCCACAATCTGGACAAGAAACAACCAAACCATCAACGCCATAAACTTGCAAGATATTAAGCTTAGTGCCAGTAAGTGAAAGCGCCGAATCGGGATGACTATACATGAGGTTTGCACCACAGCAATCCAGCTTCTCCGCATAATCCACTACATTAGCACCAAGGACGCTTACAAGTTCATCAAGTTTTTGAGGATTCTCCGCATCATCAACCCTTCCCAAATCACTATAACGAATAATTTGACAACCCACATGCGTCGCCAATTTCAAATCCTTAAGCGACTTCAGAACAGCCTTTTTAACTTTCACCAATCCCACAAAGTCATGTAGGAAATCGATTACATGCCAAATTTTGATTTTTGAATTATACTCTAAGCCTTCTTCGTTAAGCAAACCAATAATTTTCTCTCTAAACTTCACATTTTTTTCTAAGAGACCTTTCGCTTCAGAAATCACGAAATGACAACGGTTACATGGAACAAGCAGATTCTCTAAACCAGTCTTATTTGCCAAAGCTAATACTCTAGCGGCTAAATAATTTGCCGCCAAATCATTTACGCTTTTAACAGGGTCTCCGCAACAATTAGTTTCACTTAAATCAACAAGTTCAACACTGAATTTTGGAAAAACTTGGCGTGTGGACATTTCATAAGCATATTGGCTTGTTAATATGCGGCAACCCCAGAAAACAGCAATCTTCAATCAGTGTTCCTCCAAGATTTTCATAAACGCAGTTTGAAAACTCTCTTTAGGAGACGCTATATTAGGCAATTTCAAGCTTTCGCGGTTAAAAATTTCCATTTTTCTCGTTACAACTTCTGCTGGAGGTTCAGCCAACCCAACCTCAAGTATACGTGAAACAGCCTTCAAATATCCCTCAGGTACTTTCGCTTCTCTCTCAACAGCAAGATTTCGCAAAGCCATAATCACATGATAAGGAGACGCTTTCTGTGGACATCTTTGAAAACATTTTAGGCAGGTGACACAAGTCCAAATTATATCAGATGAAGCCAATTCATCTATGAAGCCCAGGTTAACAAGTTTTACTATTTCATGAGGCTTCAATTCCAAAAGCTTTAGTGCCGTGCATCCACTCGTGCATTTTATACATTGAAAACAGTTAACAAGTCCTTTACTAGTTAGTTTAGCCAAGATTTTTTCCCGAGATTCCAAGTTAGGCTTGGCCATTGACATCAGATCAGTCAAGCTCAAACTTAGCTGCCTCCTTTCTTCGTTGTTTTTTCAACGCAGGCCGCTTGCACTTGAGCTAGAACCTGCTCATCAGTGTAATGTTTCATTTTGATAGCATTGGTTGGACATGCTGAAGCGCATAAGCCACATCCTTGACACATGGCTTCGATAACTTCAGCCCTAAACTTTTCCTTGCCATTAACATTTTTAGTTTTCATTTCCACGGCAAGGAATGGGCAGATTGACTCACAAATTCGACAGCCACTGCACAAGTCTTCGTCAACAATAGCCTTCAAAGGTTCAAGCTCAATTTCTCCATGTGATAACAAATCAATAACCTTCGCTGCAGCTCCACTTGCCTGCGCTACAGTATCAGGAATATCTTTCGGTCCTTGACATGTGCCGGCGAGAAATATTCCTGCAACAGCGCTTTCAAGTGGACGCAATTTTGGATGCGCTTCTAAAAGAAAACCATCAGCACTTCGTGAAACATGGAATAATTCACCTATTTTTCCAAGATCATCATTAGGAATAAGCCCATTTGCAAGCACAACCAGATCTGGACGCAATTCTAGAAGCTTGTTTGTTCCCTTATCATAAACGTCAAAATGAATTGAACCACTTGCATCTTCTCTTATGTCCGAGGGCAAGCCAGCAACAAAGTTTATGTCCAAATCTCTAGCTCGCCTATAAAACTCATCGTAACCCTTGCCGAAAGCCCGCATGTCATTAAAGCATATGTAAATGTTAACATCCTTGCCTAAATGTTCACGGGCAAGCACTGCCTGCTTCAAAGTTGCCATACATCCAACGCGGCAACAATATTCGTGAAAACGCTTGTCCCGAGAGCCGACACATTGAACAAAGACAATGGTTTTTGGAGACTCACCATTGCTTGGACAAAGAATCTTTCCACCTGTAGGACCAGAAGCATTCACAATTCTTTCAAATTCAATATTAGATATAACATCCTTATGCCGCCTGTAACCAAGTTCTCCAATTTTAGATGCATCAAAGATTCCCGAGCCAATGGCTAGAATTATTCCGCCAACTTTTAGCTGCACAGTGTCAGGTTGCTGTTGAAAGTTTATGGCTTTAGCTTCACATGCTTCGAGACATTTTCCACAAACGTCTTTGTCATATTTCAAACGCAAGCAATACTTTGGATTTATCGTAGCAACTTTGGGCACAGCATACGGTGAATAAATAGCAATTGCACGTGTTTGGCTTAAGCCTTCGTTAAACTTGTCTGGAACTTTTACAGGACAGACTTTTGTGCAAAGCTCGCAACCTACACATTTTTCTTCATCCACATATCTGGGCATTTTCACTATTGTAACTTCATAATTTCCAACAAAACCCTTAACACATTTAACCTCAGAATTTGCCAGAAGCCTTATGTTTGAATTCTTAGCAACATCAACCATTTTTGGCGTTAATATGCATGCGCTACAATCAAGAGTTGGAAAAGTTTTATCCAACTGCGCCATACGCCCACCAATGCTTGGAGCTTTTTCCACAAGATAAACTGGAAAACCAGCATCAGCCAAATCAAGCGAAGCTTGTATGCCAGCAATCCCTCCACCAACAACTAAAACACTCTTTTCCACTTGCACCCTACTTCTTTCCAAAGGCTCCAAAAGTTTTGCACGTGCAACACCCATTTTCACGAGGTCTTTAGCCTTTTCCGTGGCTTTTCCAGGCTCATCAGTGTGCGCCCAAGAAACTTGCTCTCTCAAATTAACAATCTCAAGCAAGTAAGGATTCAAACCAGCTTCAGCAACAGCCTTGCGGAAAGTTTCTTCATGCATCCTCGGCGAACATGTTGCAATGACTATTCGGTCAAGGTTATGGGTTTTAATGTCCTCTTGAATCATCCGCTGTCCAGGTGCAGAACACATGTAAGTGTAATCTCTAACTAATGCAACATCAGGTAAACTTTTAGCGTATTTAACAACTTTGTCTATTTCAACAACGCCTGCAATATTTAAACCGCAGTGGCAGACGTAAACACCTATTTTAGGCATCTGTAAGCCCCATATGGAGAAAATATTATCGAATGAACGTCTTTATTATTCCTAACGGTTTAAACTCATAAATCGTAACATTAATCGTTTATGATTTTTCAATGAACTTAAATATGCGGATTCGAGACTTAAATTAGAGATGAAAATCGTTGAATCTGTTCTTGTTCCTTTTAATCTGGGCTTTCCTATGGTACATTCCAATACCACCAAGAAAGTTTAGCTGGAAATCGCCCTCACGAATCGTTTCGCTCCTATTTGGCTTATTACTTTTCTACATAATTCAACTCTTTGAAACACCATTAAGCATTTTCGTGTACTTGCTAGTTTTCCTCAGAGTTTTCGTTGCTTTTATTGAATCATCGTTCTCTTTAAGGCGCATAAACCAAGAAAATTCAAAAGCAAACCACTATTATTCACGACGCTTGCCATTGAAAATCTCTTCGAAAGTGCAAATGAAAATAATTGGAGTATTGTTTCTTATCTATTTGCTTTTAGCTTCTACACTGATGGTTTTCGGACAGATTCAACGTGTCACGAACGCAGCATATTTTAACAGTTTTATACAATCAAGCATAGACGTGCCGTTTAACAGCACAATCCCAGATAATCTTGTGCGTTTAGTAACAGAAGAACTTGCAATTTCAATTGCAAGAAGGCACATGTCCGAGTTTGGAAGCAACACTAAAGTCTTAGATTGTCACATCACAAAAACTCCAGAAGGAAAACTTGTTTGGATAGCGGTCATAGGCTCAACGAATGTTTTAGCAGAAAATTACGTAAAAGGATTCGTAATAATAGACGCCACAGACCCCACAGCATCTCCAGAAATACTGAAAGAAGAATTTTCAGTTGGAGCAGGATTATGGTGGGATCACGACATTCATTTTCGGTCTTATATAGGAGACATGGCGAAAAGTTACGGCGTTGCTTATGTAACATGGGATTTCACCAAAAATGAAACTGTATATATTGTAACACGTTACAATGTTGGCTTTGACTTGGTTAGGAGATATGAAACACCGATGATTTACGATTCGCAAGGAAACTTGTACTACGAGGCAGAATCAATTTCGGACATTCCCTTATGGATTACGCAAATCTACGATGAAAATTGGCTAGAAGAAATGATAAATGAAATGGGATGTTTCCAAAGAGGCGAAAGCTTTGATTATTGGGCAGGCGGCTTTTTATGGATAATTCCACCAAGTCGCGAACGCTTTCAAATGACCGAGGATGCACGCTACATTGTTGACCCAGAAAACGGCGACGTAGTGGCTCTTATCTGTGTTAACCCTGTTGGAAACCAAAGAACATTAGCGGGAGTGTTCAAGGCTACACGTAAGGGTATTTTCTTTTATAACCTCAGATCATACAATTACATTTCGGGAATGACAGCAGAGGACATGGTTGAGGGAAGACTTCCTAAACCAGCTACTGGGATGTACGATGCAGAAATGCCATTATTGTATCCAATAAATGTTTCAGGTAACATTAGACTTGCATGGTATGTGCCAATATACTGGCGAGAAGGCACATGGGAAGAGGATGAAACTATCTATCTTGCAGGATTTGCAATAGTAGATGCTACAGAAGTGAATAAAATAGCAATAACAATGATTGGAGAAGGATTAACAAGCCAACAGTTAATACAAAACACAAAGGTTGATTTTATGAAATTGTTCGGTGCGGCTGCCCCTATTCAGCTTAACACTACTGTAGTGGGCAAATACGAATTCGTTGAAGATGGCACTACCCACATAGTCTTGCAATTAAGTAATAGTAGTTACCCATGGGTTGAGGCTACTTCAAAGGATATTCCTACAATTCAATGGAATGAACTGATGGCAACAACAGAAGAACAAAACGTAATTTTGCAAATAGAACAACATGAAGATAAATGGATAATAATATACTTTGACAATCCAAACATTAGCTAACAGCTAATACACGGAAACCTTCGCTACCCCATTTATTTTCAGAAACTCTGGAATAAGCTCGCCTGGAATCTTTTTCTCAACAATCAATGTAAGCTTCGGCTCTGGAGAAAGTTCAGGGTCGTCAACAATTGCCTGTCTTATACTTAAGCCATTTTTTGTCAGAATCATAGCAGAATTTGCCAGTATACCAGGTATTCGCGCGTCCACAGGTGTTATTTCAACAACTCCAAGATTCAAGTGTTTGGCAATCTCTTTTAGCGAGTGCCCCGCTGATCTTAATCCATGGAATATTTGCTTGAGCTCTCGGTTGGCGTTAATTGCGTTTAATGTTTCATTCACGGTTCGTCTATCTACTCCTGCAACTCGGGCTATTCGCACTGGCGGAACTTCAATTTCGTTTAGGTATATTTTTCCGTTTTTCACGCTTAAACCGTTTTCAACAAGCACTCTAGCGACTTTGAGGCGTTCAGGGTACCCTTCTAAATATTTTTTTATGTTGTTCCACATGTTACAGGTTCCTTCATGTACTTTTTTGTGCAATAAAGTATAAATATGTTCTTGCAATTACTTGTATCTTAAAGTTCGTAAACGTACATAAATATACACTGGAGAAGTAAAAATGACCAGCAAAAAAGCATCAAACGAGTATTTTACAACATTAGACATGGACGAGATGCCAAAATCTTGGTACAATATTCAAGCAGACCTTCCAAGCCCGTTGCCACCACCATTAGATCCTACGACACAAAAACCAATAAGCCCACAACTGTTGGAAAGAATCTTTGCAAAAGAACTGATTAGGCAAGAAGTTTCCCAAGAACACTATATCAAAATACCAGACGAAGTGATAGACGCATATTTGAGACTGCCACGTCCAACACCACTATACCGTGCAAAAAGACTTGAAAACTATCTGAAGACCCCAGCACAAATTTACTTTAAATGCGAAAACTTTAGTCCAACTGGAAGCCACAAAACAAACACGGCCATCGCACAAGCTTATTACAATAAGAAACAAGGAATTAAAAGATTAGCGACAGAAACTGGAGCAGGACAGTGGGGAACAGCCTTAGCATTAGCATGCTCGATTTTTGAGTTAAAATGCAGAATATTCATGGTTAGAGCCAGTTATCAACAAAAGCCTGGAAGAAGAATAATCGCCCAAGTTTATGGCGCGGAAATGTTTCCATCGCCAAGCGACCAAACAAATTTTGGCAGAAAACTACTCAAGGAAAACCCAAACCATCCAGGAACACTCGGCATAGCCATTAGCGAGGCTATAGAAGATACACTTGCAAGTGAGGATACACGATATTCTTTAGGCTCTGTGCTGAACCATGTCTTGATGCACCAAACGATAATTGGTTTAGAAGCCAAAAAACAATTTGAGCTTATAGATGTATCGCCAGATATCGTTTGCGGCTGCATAGGCGGAGGCTCAAACTATGCAGGATTCTGTTTCCCATTCATGATGGATAAATTGAAAGGCAAAAGCAACACAGAATTTGTTGCCTGCGAATCAAAAGCTGTGCCACACACAACAAGAGGCACATATACCTATGATTATGGAGACACTGCAAAAATGACGCCTTTACTGAAAATGTTAACAATTGGACATGGATACGCTTGCCCTCCAATTCATGCAGGCGGTTTAAGATATCATGGCATGGCACCCGCAATCTCGTATCTAATTCAAAACAAGTTTATGCGTTCAATTGCATACAACCAAACTGAGGTATTTGAAGCAGCCAAAATATTGGCTCAAACAGAAGGCTTGATCACAGCACCAGAAACAGCCCACAGCCTAAAATTCGTAGTAGATGAAGCAGTAAGATGCAAGAAATCTGGCGAAAAAAAGGTCATTGCAATGAATTACAGTGGACATGGCTTACTGGATTTGACGGCTTATGAACAATTTCTCGCAGGCAAACTAGTAAATTATGAACCAGAGAAAATCGAAGTCCCAACTTTTAGTGGCTAATGGTGAAGACGGAATGACATCTACTCTATTGATAGAGAAAAAATTAGATTTCAGCATATTCTTGGTATCCATCGATGATTTGAAACCCCATGAGAAAGGTTCACCATTATATCTGGAACTGCTTAAGCAAGAAATTCTCAGAGATGGTGCCCTCAAATATCCGATAATAGCCGATGAGAAAACACATGTAATCCTTGACGGCATGCATCGTTGGCTTGCATTGAAAAATCTTGGATATACATTAATTCCTGTTATGCTCGTTGACGCATTTCAAAATCCGCAAATACGTGTTGGAACAAGAAGAATTCATCGATACATAAGTGATTCAGATGGCGAAATGAATATAGGAAAAGTTATTTCTGCTGGACTCAGCGGGCATCTAATGAAACCGCGTTCCACAAGACACTTCTTTCCATTCTCGAAATTTCAACAAATCAACTACCCATTACATTTACTAAAAAAATGCACACCACAAGATGTGTCAAAATATCTTGCCAAAATGACTGAAGAAGAATGCAAATTAGCCATTAAAGACTGGTTGAAGGAATTGACTGAAGAGTTAGACTTTCTTGCTAGAAGAAGAGAGGAAGTTGAAAAGGAAAAAGAAGATTTTCTAAACAGAATTAGGAATTTAGGCAATGGTCTTTCTTATGCCTTGTGATTTATGAATAAGTAAACATGAAGGTTATGACAGTATACCATTAAATTAGTTGATTCTCTGCTCAAGGTTTATATGGAATGAATTGAATATTGAACCAGCTTAATTGCGGTTTTAAAGGAGGAAAATCATTGTGCATAAAACTAATGTTATTATAATGGGTGCAGCAGGTAGAGACTTCCACAACTTTAACGTTTACTTCAGAAACAACAACGCCTACGAAGTTGTAGCCTTTACAGCAACGCAAATCCCAGGTATAGAAGGCAGAATGTATCCACCAGAACTTGCAGGTCCAAATTATCCGAAGGGCATCTCCATCTACCCAGAAGAAGAACTGCCGAGACTGATAAGAGAGAGAAATGCCGACCAAGTTATTTTTGCATACAGCGACGTTTCACACGAGTATGTTATGCATAAAGCTTCAATAGTGTTAGCAAATGGTGCAGACTTCCGCCTAATGGGACCAAAAACAACAATGCTAAAAGCAAAAGTTCCAGTTATCTCTGTTGGCGCTGTTAGAACAGGTTCAGGCAAAAGCCAAACTTCACGGCAAGTTGCAAAAATTTTGAAAAACAAAGGCTTAAAGGTTGTAGTTATTAGACATCCAATGCCCTATGGAGACCTAACAAAGCAAGTTTGCCAACGCTTCGCCTCGTATGAAGATTTGGACAAGTATGAATGCACGATTGAAGAGAGAGAAGAATATGAACCACACATTGATAATGGCATAATTGTCTACGCAGGGGTTGATTACGAAAAAATTCTTAGAAGCGCAGAAAGCGAAGCAGACATAATCGTTTGGGATGGAGGCAACAACGATTTGCCCTTCTACAAGCCAGACCTTCACATTGTTGTGGTTGATCCTCACAGGGCCGGACATGAAATCACTTATCATCCAGGAGAGGCTAATTTGCGGATGGCAAATGTTGTAATAGTGAACAAAGTTGATACGGCTAATCCGCAAAACGTAAAGCAGGTGAAAGATAATGTAAAATTAGTTAATCCAAATGCTATAGTCTTAGATGCTGCTTCACCTATAACCGCAGATAACCCAGAATTGATAAAGGGAAAGCGAGCTTTAGTAATTGAGGATGGACCAACCTTAACGCATGGCAACATGCCCTATGGAGCCGCAACAATAATAGCTCAAAAGCTTGGAGCAACCGAAATAGTTGATCCTAAACCCTACGCGGTTGGTTCAATAAAACAAGCTTATAAGAAATATGCACATTTAGGGGCGCTTCTTCCTGCTTTGGGTTATGGTGAAAAACAGATAGCTGAGCTTAAGGAAACAATTGATAAAACGCCATGCGACGTAATAGTGATTGGAACACCAATAGACCTCAGAAGAATCATGACAATTACCAAGCCAAGTGTGAGAGTGAACTATGAACTGAAGGTTTTAGGCCCTGTTTCACTTGAGCAGATTTTGGAAGAGTTTCTCCAAAGAGCTGGTAAAAAATGAATAGTGAAGAAGCAGAAGTCTCCCGTGTAAGAATCAAATTCATTATTGAAGATTTGGGTGGAGCGGAAGGAGAGCTTGTACGCTTTTTAGCGCCAAGAACAGTGGACATGATTGTCAGGAAACTTCCAATAGAAGGCAGAGCAGCCTTATGGAAGGAGGAAGTCTACTTTGAAACATCTATTAAAATGGGAGAAGAAAAAGCCAAGAGCACAGTGGAAAGAGGGACAATAGCCTTTTGGCCCATGGGAAGTGCCATATGTATATTCTACGGAGAATCACAGCCCTACAGTCCAGTAAACATTCTTGGACAAGTGACAAAAAATCTTGAATTGTTCAGCAATGTGAAAAGTGGAACAAAAATTAGAGTGGAGAAATGTTAGACTCTAAGCTGTGAGCAGCTTCTTTTTCGCTATTATCTTTTCTATCCTCTTTCTCGCATCTGCTTTCTGGTATATCATTAGAGCTTGGTCAAGAAGCGAGTAGGCTTTTTCTTTATCGCCATCTTCATTTCTTTCCAGATACATTAGACCGTATTCGTACAGAATTTCTGCGTATTGGAAAACATGCCATTTTTGTGCGCTAAGGGCTTTGGCTTCTCGAAGGCTTTTCTCAAAGTGCTGCATAGATTGTTCCCAGCTTTTCTGTTTTCTGCAGAGCATTGCTTTCAACAATTCAGCGTCACAGATAGCCAATCTGTTTTTTGCTTTTGTTGCATATTCGTAGATTTTCTCAATCAGAGCTGTGGCTTTGTCAATTTCGCCTTTTTCCAGATACAGTCTTGAAAGAGCTGGTAGTGGCGTAGTCATTTGATAGTCTGTATCTCCTGCTTTCTCAAAGATGCTGTTGCTTTCCTCTAGGTATTTCTCAGCTTCATCGTAGTCTTCCATTTCCATATATAGCATTCCAAGCTCCGAGGCGGTATTTCCCGTTTCTTGATACTCTCCAGCTTCCCTAGCAAGGTCAAAGGCCTCCTTAAGGTAGTTAAGGCTCCTATCCCATTCTCCAAGATAACGGTAACATATGCCAATCCCCAATGCGCTCCCGATGAAAGCCGTATATTTGATTCTCTTGACCAATGCGAGATTGTCCTCAGCTACGGAAAGAGCTTTTTGCAGATTCCCCATATAACCATAAGAACCGCATAGCATCATATCAAGCCGAGCTAGGCTATACAAGGCGCCGACTTTCTTGGCCATATCGGAGCCTTCTTGGGCGGTCTCAAAAACCTTCTGCAACTCTCCTGTCGAGAAGTAGAGAGCGCAGAGGTTATTGTAAATGGTGAGGGCATCATTTAGAAGGTTGTTCTCGAGGTCTATTTTCAGTCCTTGTCTATAGTATTCTGCAGCCTTGTCGAATTCTCCAGATTTCATGCTGAGCACGCCTAGATTGTTGTAACATCGTGCAAGAACGTCGGGGGCGTTGAGTCTTTCTGCCAGTGCAAGGGCTTTCTGTGTCCAAATCAAGGCTTCACCAGGTTTTCCAGTTCGCCAAAGCATGTGCGAAATATCTTCATATAAACTAGCTAGTTCCACGCTTTCGGGTTCTTTCTCAAGTATCTCCAAAGCCATATGATGATGCTCAGAAGCCTTAGCCTTGTCACCCAATGCGTTCCAAAGTATCAATGCCATTCTAGTATGAAGCCTAGCGATATTCTTCTTATCTCCCAGCTGATCCCACAAAGCCAACGCTTTGTCATAGTATTCCATTGCAACATCAGACCTCCCTATCCAAAAGTTAAGGTCGCCAAGTTTCTCAACTATTCGAACTTTTTGTTCAAGACTGGCTCCTTTCTCTTCAAGCAGTTCAAGCGCATATTGGAAATAAGAGAAGGCTTCATTATGGGCATACACTGTCTGGGCTTTTTCCCCTGCCTTCAAGAAATAATCAAGTGCCTTTTCTTTGTCGCCGCCTTCGAGAAAATGATAGGCAAGTTCTCCCAGATGCTCGTCAATCTTTTTAGCGTAAACCTTCTCTAAGGCATTTCCAACGCTACCGTGAAGCTTCTTATGCCTTAAATGGCTAACTTCCTCATGCACAACGTCCCTAACTATCACATCAGCAAAACAATAAACATCTTCTCCGCGAACAACCCTCTCCTTAACCAATCCAGTTTTAAGCAATTTCTCCATCAGTTCCAGCAATTTATTCTCTTCAATATTGGTGACCCCGCATATCGCCTCAAAAGAGAAATCGTTCCCAACAAAAGAAGCAAAAGTCAAAATATTCTGGCAGTCCGCATCAAGCCGACTTATTCTCGCCTTTATAACACTCTTAACAGTCTTAGGGAATTCGATTTTAGAAACTTCCTTAATCTTCCATCGATTCTCCTCACGAAAGATAACCTCTTCTTCCTTGAGAGACTTTATCACCTCTTCAACAAAGAAAGGATTACCTCGCGTTTTCTCATAGACAAGTTCACAAAACTCTCTTGGAACATCATCTTGCTCCAAAATCTGCTTAATCATCTCCAAAACATCGTTGAAAGACATGCGTTTCAATTGAGCGGATTGAAGCAAGCGTTCCCTGTTCAATTCTGTCAAAACAGGAGACAAAGGATGCTGTTCATCAATGTCAGTGTCACGGTACGCACCCAAAAGAAGCAAAGGCTCCCTGTAAACGCCCCGAGCCAAATAATGCAGTAACAAAAGCGAGGATTGGTCAGTCCATTGCAAATCATCCAGAATTATCAGTAATGGAGTCTCTTTAGAAAGGTTAATCATGAACTGGGAAACCGCTTCAAAAAGCCTGTCACGTTCCTGCTCGGGGTTTATGGGTAGAGACTGAGGAATTGTGCCAAGCTTCTGTTTGATTTCTGGAACTAGCTTACAAACCTCGCTTGGATAAAAGCCAATCACTCTATACAACTGCTCGGGAGTGCAGACTTGCAAATAGTCTTTAATCACCTCGTTCCACAGAACATAAGGAGGAACACCATCCATCCTAAATAATGCTGGACATCGCCCATATAAAACCTGTATTCCACGCAAGCGTGCATACGCGCCTAGTTCTCTGGTTAACCTTGTCTTACCAATTCCAGCCTCACCATAAAGAAAAACAAGGCCACCTTCACGACGCACTGCCCTATCAACCGCCTCTCTGAGAAGATTCATCTCTTCAACTCTATCGATAAGCTGAGTTTCTCGCATAGCAGAAGGACGCTGAGGCGGAACCACAACACTTGCCTTATGAGAAGGAACATAAACTTCCCTTAAGAAACCTTCAGCTATTTCTCTCAGCATATTAAGCAAATCCGCTGCATTCTGATACCTTTTCGTTGGCTCCTTTTCCAGAAGCTTCATGATACACTCTGCCAAAGCTTGCGGAACCTTCGAGTTCAGCTTGTTCGGCGAAGTTGGATAGTCATGAATGTGACTGAAGATAATTTTTACAGAGTCTTCGCCTATGAAAGGCGGTCTCCCAGTGACAGCTTCATAAAGTACTGCGCCAAGGGAGTAAAGGTCAGACCTAACATCAGCGCCTTTTCCTAATGCTATTTCAGGCGCCACATAAGCAACTGTGCCCACAATTATTCCTTCTTGCGTTATGCTGGGTTGACCTAACATTTTGGCCAAACCAAAATCCATCAGTTTCGCGGTGCTGTCCTGTGTAATCATTATGTTCTCAGGTTTAATGTCTCGATGGAGAACACTTTGAGAATGCGCATACTGAAGTGCACTGCAAACATCTATGCCTATTCTTAGGACGGTTTGTATATCGCATTTGCCTTCTGGATACGTTCCCATCAGCTCGCGTAGGCTCATTCCATCAACAAACTCAAGGACAAAAAACTGTTTTCCATCTTCTTTACCAATATCATGGATAGAAACAATATTTGGATGGTTAAGTTTCGCTACAGCTTGCGCTTCACGCATAAAACGAGAATATGCCTCTTCGCCTGAAACTGCACTTTTAAGCATTTTAATTGCAACAACGCGGTTCAAAGCGGTATCTCTAGCCTTATATACAATGCCTTTTCCGCCTTCGCCTAATTTTTTGAGAGTAACGTATCTACCGCTCTCCAGAGATTCATGAGAGGACAAAAGTTTCCCCCTTAAGCTCCAATTATTTAGCCTTCGCTAACCTTAAAAAGTTACCCATTTAAAGAAAAAAATGCTTTCAAGCTGGCATTTAGTAAACTAGGGAGCTTTCATCCCAAAGTTTTAGAAGCCTCTCACATTCCACTTTTATTTTGTTTTCTTGGGTTTTCTCTTTTAACACTCTAAGAAATTCTACGCGTTTTTCCACAGAGCGTTTTTCGGCTTCGCCACCATAGTAAACTTTGCCTTCAAGATATTCCTTCATATGATTTGCCTTTTGCACAAAAACGCTTGCTGCATCAACAGGGTTTTCTACAGCATATTTGTTTGCCCAAATCGCTGCTTCAGATTCGCGAAGCTGTGTGAAGCCGTCAATCTCTTCTATTCTACGAATGTAGGTTCTTAAAAACTCGTAGTAACCTCCAGTTTTAACAAGACTAAGTGCTTGTTCAGCCTTTTCCTTAAAGTTAGGATGCCCTTTAATTCTTAAACGATGTTTGTAACCCTTGTCTATTAGTTCTTTGGCTTTTTTTACTTCTGAATGAGTATATACTCTTTTAGGAAATTCCAAAAATCAGACGCCCAGAAGCCTTGTTGAGGAAAGAATAGATAACATAGTTTAGTCTGCTGGTTTGTATATTTTTATGTCGTGGTTTCCAGAGATCAGTTGAACTATTCCATTTTCTTTTAATTGCTCTAGGAAATTCTTAGCTGCACTTATTCGAATATTGAACCTTGAAGCAACAGTGTAGGGTGTTAAAACATTCATCTTCTTTAATTCTCCAACAATTTTCTCATTTTTAAAGTCTGGCGGAATCACTGAAATCCTCTTTTCTTTCATTGTTGACGGCGCAGTCTTCTCTTTTTTCTTCTTTTCCTTTTCTTCCTCATCCTTCTTAGTTTGCATACGTTCCATTTGTTTTAGGCTAAGCTTCTTTTTTCCACCCATTATCATCAACTTCCAATAAAGAAATTTGCCTCGCAGTTCTTTAGGTTTTCTACCCATTAGGCGTACTGAGTTATTTCAACCTTATGCCTACTCTGCCATTGTTTAATTGACATTCCAAGTTTTTTCTCAACTTCTGGTCTGTGGATGGAATTCATAGTGCAAAAGGGAATTATGCGTCCATCTGGCACTGCATAATGAATTACGCATCGTTGAACCCGTGCCAAATCAAAATTGTATGGATCCATGAAATGCATTGAAGAAAGCAGTAAAGACTTTCTTTGAAGGTCACCTAATGCTTCATAACTTCCTTCCCTTATGACGCGCCAAACATATTTTCTTAGAAAACTGAATTTTATATGCCTCAAAGCTCCAACAAGACGCAGTTTTGCCTTATTTTTGCTTCCTTTTGATGCGTCATCATAAACATTCTTCATCACGCTGATGAATTTGTCTACGTTTCCATAACGGGTTATTGGTATAATTTCGCCGTTTTCAACAAATACATATGTCGCCATGCCACAATGTGGATGTGCGGTGAATTCTACATATCGTTTGTCTTTAAGTGCTCCAACTGCTTTTGAAACTGGCACAACTGTTGGCACTGGATAAAAGTCTGAAACTTTGATTTTACCATTTGTTTGTTCTTCTACTAGATGCATGAAATCTGGGATTGTAATGCGCATTTTTTCTCGTTCTTTCTGGGGTAGTCTCCCACAGAGGGACACTGGCTGAACATTTACGCATCGTATCACATCAAAGTTTTTAATTGCAAATTGTAGGATGTCGCCGAGTTGACTGTCATTCACACCCTTAATCAGTGTTACAACAAGAACTATGCTCTTGACTCCAGCATTGCGAAGGTTTTCAATAGCCTTCATCTTGATGTCAAGTAAGTCGATTCCACGAATAAATTTGTAAACTTCAGATGTTAAACCGTCAAACTGCAAGTAAACAGTGCTCATTCCAGCCTCTTTCAAGCCTTTACAATAGTCAACACTTTGTGCAAGTCGAAGACCGTTCGTATTAACTTCAACATGGCGAAAACCAAGCTCCTTTGCCATTCGAATAAGTTCGAAAAGGTCGTTGCGAATTGTAGGTTCACCACCAGAAAACTGTAATGCAGTAGCAGGAACAGGGTCGTTTTTTCGAAGATTCTCCAGCATTCCCTTTATTTCCTCTTTAGTTGGCTCGTACACGTATCCAGCTGCTGCAGCATTTGCGAAACAAACTGGACATTTAAGGTTACATCTGTTTGTTACGTCAATAATTGCTAATGCAGTGTGAGACTTATGTTGAGGACATATTCCACAATCGTATGGGCAGCCATCAACAGTTTTGGTTCTCGGGTTTTTTAAGCCATCGCCATCATACCTGAACTTTTCAGCGCGTAAATACTGCTCATAATCTGACCAGTAAACATCCTGAAAAAATCCATGCTCTGGGCATTCTTTTTTGATGTATACTTTGCCGTTTTCCTCAAAGATTGTGGCATCTAATACTTTGAGGCATTCTGGACATAGGCTTTTAGTTTCTTTAATGAATTGCACATGTTTCACCATATTCTATGAGGTTGTTTTGGAAGATTTCGAGGATAGGATATAATAAGGTTTCCAGACTTTTCATAAGGTGATTAGGAGGTTTATGTTGCCAATAGGTGAAGAAGTCAAACAGGTTTTACGTGAAGTTGGGCTTAATACCTATGAAATAGATGTTTATGTTGTCTTACTGGAAAGTGGACAGCTAACAGCTATGGAGATAAGTAAGAAGGCTAATGTGCCATATTCGAAAATATATAATGTTTTGAACTCGCTTAAGGAGAAGGGATGGATCAAAAGTGTCGAAACTCGTCCAACTAAATATTATCCAGTTTCACCATTGGAAGCTATGGCTGCTGCGAAAATTAGGCTTGAAGATCAATATGCTCATTGGGAAGAGGCAATTGCCAAGGAGTTGCAACCGTTATATGAGAAAAAGGAAGTTGTGGAACGACCTGACATACTCATATTGCATGGTCAACAAGGGATTATTGCTAAAATTGAGGAAACTTTGGAAAAAGCTACAAAAGAAGTGATGATTGCAGCGCCAGAATTTACCAGAAGTATTCTTTCTTCTACGAGGTTTTTCTTTGAAATTTTGCAGAAAAGCCGTGTGTATGTTAAAGTTATGGTTGCAGGAGAAGTTGAAAAATGGAAAAATTTGAAAAGCATGGCAAGCATTGGCGAGTTAAGAGTTAGAGACCAAATGTTTGGTGGGGGTATAATCATAGATACGAGAGAAGTTATACTGGTTTTGGGTGAAGAAAAGCCAAGTCTGGTTATATGGAGTAATCATGTTGGTTTGGTTAAATTTGCAAGAGAATATTTCCAGTTTCTGTGGGATTCTTCCGAAAAGATTTAGCTCCATTTTTGTCGGAAGTAGTATAACCTCTTATATAAATTGATTTTCTAGTTCACTTTTGAAAAAGAAAGAAAAGGCAGGGAAGTTATTTGCTCATGACTTTTTTAGCGGCAATTTCAATGTCTTCAGCTTTTATGGTCTTTCTTCCAGCATGCATTGCAAAATCTAGAGCTTCTCGGGCGATTTTTACGCCGATTTCTTCTAATGCTTTAGCCAGTTCTTTTGCTGCAGCTTCGCTTACTCTGTCAGCCCCAGCTTTTTTGCATAGTCTGTGCATGGGAGCTACGGCTAATTCTAATTCTACCATAAAGACTCCTCTGTAGCCTCTTTTTGTATTTTAAGCAATATTTAACGTTTGTTGTCTTTTATTTGCTGAAAACTGCCATAATCATTATAGATTGTTCAGACAAGAGAGGAAATTATAAAAGCAAAAGCGGTTAAGTGTAGTGAAAGCCTGTGATTTCAGATGAAGTTTGTTGATTCGCATGTTCATCTTTCAGATGTAGAATATCGTGAATGCATAGGAGAAATAATAGCTGAGGCTAAGAATGCAAATGTTGTTGCGTTGGTTTCTAATTCAATGGATTTGGAAACGTGCAAGAGAAGTCTTGAATTGGCTGAGAAATATCTGGGCATAGTTTATGCTGCTTTGGGTGTTCACCCATGGAACGTGAATAGTCTAGCAGAAGAAGAACTTCAGCAGATAATTGAATTGATATCTAACGAGAAACAGACTAGAAGTTTTGTTGCGATTGGAGAAGTGGGGTTAGACTTCAAATATATGAATATTTGGGATAAGCAACTGAAAGTCTTTAACGGAATGTTGCACTTGGCTGAAAAGCTTGATTTGCCAGTCATAATTCATTCACGCGGCACAACCGCACAAATTGTTGAAATGCTTCCATCCTACAATCTTAGAAGAGTGTTACTGCACTGGTTCAGCAATCCTGTAAGCGTGTTATCGAAGGTTGTTGAAGAAGGGTATTATATTACTGAGGGACCACCAGCAGTTTATTCCAATGGAATACGTGAGGTTATCAGCAGAATTCCTTTAACTAATCTGTTAACGGAAACTGATGGCCCAGTGCGGTTCTTTAGGAAGCCGTTCGATGGCAAAAGAACAACTCCAGCGTTTATTCCAACAGTGGTTAAGGCAATTGCAGAAATAAAAAAGTCTGATGTTGCAGCTGTTGCAAATCAAATAATAGAGAATTTTGAAGATTTTTTTGGAGTCAAGCTAAATTCTGCAGAATAAGCAAGATTTCATCACAATTAATGTGCAATGAAAGTAGTTTTCAGTAGCTAATGGTCGTGGTTCATTATAAAAACAAAGCTTTCCAATTTTTCTTTTTCCATAATTATTCGGTAGTTAATGAGCATAAAGTTAAATTAGTCTTGTTGTTTATGAAAAGGTTACTTTAACACGTATTGAACAGCTGGAGGAAAAATAAACTGTTGCATGCTTGGGGGAAACAAAAGTTTGGGAAGCGTTCGCACAGAGCAAATTAAACGCATAGCCAACGAGCTCCTTAGACGTTTCCCCGAAAAATTCTCCAACAATTTTGAAGAAAACAAACGCACAGTAAGCATGCTTACGCAGGGAACCACAACAAAAGTCAGAAACCAAATCGCTGGGTACATCACACATGCCTTGGCTGGAATGCAAATTACAGCTTCACTAAACGAGACTGAAGAAGAGCCGAAAGAGGAGACTTAAGAATCATGATGGATAGGTATAGAAGAGGATGGGCACTTCGCTATTTACGAGAAGCAAAAGCTGAACTTGAGGCGGCAAGAAAAATGCCATACATGGCACCTAGCCTAGTTTTAGAAGCCATAAGAAAAGCCCGAAACGCCATCTATTACAGCCTAGGAGAACCAGCATTCATAGAAACGCTCATACATGAAACAGCGGAAAAAACACAAAGCATAGACGATCCAGTTTTAAAGGTTCTTGTGGAAATCGAAGGAATGGTTCAGCAGCTAATGCAAGTGGAAGAAATAGATGGAGAAAAGGTCATGAAACAAGCAGATAACCTTGTGCAATTAGCCTCAGACATAGTAGAAACCTTAACAGGAGAAAAAACAGAGGAATAAAAAGGCAACTACAGTTTTTTAAGCGCTTGGTCTACACGATCTATAGCTTTCCGTATGTTCTCAACAGAATTAGCAAAAGACAAACGCAAATAGCCCTCACCATACTTCCCAAAGGATGTGCCGGGCAAAACTGCAACACCAGCTTCATTAAGCAAGTAATCGCCAAGCTCACGACTGTTCATGCCAGTTCCAGTTATATTTGGAAACACATAGAACGCCCCACGAGGTTTCTTGCATGTTATGCCCTTAATGTTATTCAAGCCAGAAACAATGACCTCTCTACGCTTTTTGAATTCAGCATCCATCCTCTCTGGTTCATTTTGCGGTCCTTTTAAGGCTTCGACACCAGCCATCTGTGTGAAAGTGCATGTACAAGAGTTCGAGTTTGTCTGCAGTTGAGCAACCTTTTGTGCTATGTCTTTACGCATAATACCGTAGCCGAGACGCCAACCAGTCATAGCATAAGTCTTCGAAAAACCATCAAGTAAAATTGTTTTCTCCTTCATACCAGGAAGCGAAGCAATGCTTTCATGCTTTCCCTCATAGATTATTCTGCTGTAAATCTCATCAGAAAGCACAAAAACATCATCCCTGTTAGAAATGCAGTCAGCAATAACCTTCAAATCATCCTTAGTCAAAACGCCACCAGTAGGATTCTCAGGAGAATTCAAAATAATCATTTTAGTCTTCCTTGTTATCTTTGTCTTAACATATTCAGGATCCATTCTAAAATCATTGTCTTCCATAAGAGGTATTGGCACTGGTTTAGCACCAACAAAATTTGCAACAGACTCATAAATTGGAAAACCAGGATTAGGATAAAGGACCTCCTCGCCAGGATTTACTAAGGCTAATATGCTAAAGAACATTATGGGCTTGGCGCCAGGCGTTACAACAACCTCATCAGCCTCAACGTTTATACCTCGTGTTTTTGAAATATACTGCGCTATAGCTTCTCTCAGTTCAGGAATCCCAGCAGATGGCCCATAATGCGTATAACCGCTGTTAATGGCTTTTATAGCTGCTTCTTTAATATTCTTTGGCGTATCAAAATCTGGCTCGCCAATTTCTAAATGCACAACATCTTTCCCCTGCTTTTCAAGAGCCTTCGCCTTTGCAAGCACTTCAAAAGCTGTTTCTGTCCCCAAAGTTTCCATTCTTTTTGCAAAGATAGAGCCCAATTCAATCACCTAAGACTAAAGGAAATAAAAAAGTTAAAGACAGGGGTATTTAACTATTACAGCCTAATCAACACGAAATCAATATTTAAAACAGTTTTCGCAACGGTCGCACTTTCAGCACGTCTGGATTAACAAGGTTCGGCGGTTTTTTCCCCTCAAAGAACGCTACAAGATTGTCTGCAACCATTTCAGCCATTTTAGAACGCGTCTCATAGCTCGCACTTGAAATGTGAGGTGCAACAACTACGTTATCAAGTTTAAGCAATGGATTATCTATAGGTGTTGGTTCCTGCTCAAAAACGTCAAGTCCTGCACCGGCTATTCTGCCTTCTTTCAAAGCTTGATACAAAGCTTTCTCATCAATTACTGGTCCACGAGAATTGTTGATAAGATAGGCAGTTTTCTTCATCAACTTAAGCCTCTCCACATTCACTAGATGATAAGTTTCTTTCATTAGTGGAACATGAATGCTGACAAAGTCTGATTCCTTGAAAAGCGTATTCAAGTCAACTTTTTTGGCGCCTAATTGTTCCATTTCTGGTCTAGGCACAACATCATAAAAGAGAATTTTCATGCTGAAACCAGTAGCTCTTTTTGCAACAGCATAACCGATTCTTCCAGCACCGACAATGCCGATAGTTGCACCATATACGTCTCTACCCTGCATCATCATGGGATGCCAACCGACTTTCCACTGTCCAGTTCGCACATATTTGTCTGCTTCAACAACACGCCTCGCAACAGCCAATAATAGAGTCCAAGCAAAATCCGCTGTCGTATCAGTCAAAACTTCCGGAGTGTTCGTGACGTATATCCCTCTTTTAGTTGCTTCTTGAACATCTATATTGTCAAATCCAACAGCCATCTGTGCAATAATCTTCAACTTAGGTGCAGCATCAAAAACTTCAGCATCAAGCTTGTCAGACAAGAGCGAAGCAAGAGCATCAACATTCTTGGCTTTTTCTATTATAACTTTTTTCGGCGGAGGAGCATAATCAGTCCAAACTTCAGTGTCAAAGTATTTTTTGATTATTTTCAAACCACGTTCAGGAATTTCACGAGTAACATAAACTTGCAGTTTAGCCATGCAAATCACCAAGCAAATTTTTGCAAAATCATTTATTAATATTGGCTTATTACACTTACGCATCGAATTTGAAAGAATTAGCAATAGGTTATCAGAAATGGTGACGATAAGGAACATAGAACAATTAGTTAAAAATGGCGAAACCCAACTTGATAAAAAAGCAAGAAAACTTGCTCTAGAAAGTCTAGAATTCGCATTGAACGCTGTTGACCCTAAACAAATAATAAAATCAAAACTTTCCATCAAAAATTCAATTCTAAACGTTGACGAATACGCATTTGACCTGAAAAAATTCAGAAACATCTACGTCATAGGCGGAGGCAAAGCAAGTGGTGCAATGGCTGAAGCCTTGGAACAAGTAGTGGACAAGCGTATAAAAAATGGGCTTGTAAACGTGCCACGCGGTAGCAAAAACAAGGCGGAGATTATAAGGTTCCATGAGGCTAGCCACCCCATTCCTGATGAAGCTGGCGTTAAAGGAACTCGTGACATGATGGAAATAGCGGAACAAGCAAAAGAGGACGATTTAATTATATGCTTAATTTCAGGTGGAGGCTCAAGTCTAATGCCATTGCCACGGGATAAAATTTCAATAGACGACAAGCGAGAAATAACTAATGCTTTACTGAAGTGCGGTGCAAACATAAATGAGATTAACACTGTGAGAAAACATATTTCAGATTTTAAGGGCGGTTGGCTTGCAAAAAAGGCCTATCCGGCCACAATCTTAAACCTGATACTTTCCGACGTTGTTGGCGACCCATTAGATTTCATTGCTTCTGGACCCACAGTGCCAGACTCAACAACCTTCAGCGATGCCATAAACGTTTTGAAGAAATACAAGCTATGGAGCAAGGCTCCCACATCAATAAAAAAGGTTTTGTTAAATGGAGAAAAGGGCAAAATTCCAGAAACACCAAAGGCTAATGACGAAGCATTCAAGAAAGTTTTCAACATTGTCATTGGAAACAATAGGTTTGCAAGCCAGACAGCCTCTGAATATTTGAAGACAGAGAGGTTAAACACGCTTCTATTAACTGCGATGCTGGAAGGAGAAGCAAGACATGTAGGCACCATGCTAGCCTCAATAGCCCATGAAGTCAGCCTATCTGGAAACCCAGTCCCGAAACCAGCAGGAATAATCGCAGGCGGAGAAACAACAGTAACAGTTATTGGAAAGGGACTGGGTGGAAGAAACCAAGAAATAGCTTTGGCTGCTGCTCAAAAATTGAATGGCATGAATGGCGTGGTGGTGGCCTCTTTAAGCACAGACGGCATAGACGGCCCCACAGATGCTGCTGGAGCCTTAGTGGATGGAAAAACATTGATGAAAGCAGCAAAGAAGGGGCTGGTTCCAGAAGAATATTTGTCAAAAAATGATTCCTACCATTTTTTTTCAAACCTTGGCGATCTCATATTTACTGGGCAAACAGGAACCAATGTAAACGATATTTCTATCATAATAGTTTTGTAAGCTAAAAAGTGAGCTGATAAAATTGCATGTAACAATTAGATTTGTAGGTGCTTTTCGCAGCATATCTGGCAAAAGCAAACTTCGCATAAATATCGAAGATGAGATTTCGTTAAGAGATTTTGTTAAGAGACTCGTTAAAGAACATCCTAAACTTAAAAAAGCCTTAATAGATCCTGAGCTTGAGGACCCTAGACCGAACACGCTTATACTTGTAAACGGAAAGGAAATTAGCGTTTTAAATGGTTTAGACACTGTTATTAGTGATAAAGCCGAAATAGTTTTTGTTCCTATTGCCCATGGAGGATGAGAAATTGAGACTTTATGCAGTTAAAACAAAAACTGTAAAAGTTGGAGATGACCCAGTTAAACTGATTATGGAATCCCTAAAAGAACAAAACCTGCAGTTGGAAGATAATGACATATTGGCAATAACCTCAAAAATCATAGCTTATGCAGAGGGCCGTGTGGCAAAATTAAGTGAGATTAAACCTTCAGAAAATGCAAGAAAGCTTGCCAAAAAATTTTCTGTAAAGCCAGAATTTGCGGAATTAATCTTGCAAGAGGCTGACAGGATCTATGGCGGAGTTGACAAGGCAGTTTTAACTCTTAAAAAAGGAGTTTTAACCGCAAATGCTGGAATAGACAATAAAAATGCGCCAGTAAACTCAGTTGTTTTATGGCCAAACAATATCGAAGAATATGCTAAGCAGATTAGAGAAGAGATTAAGCGTCAAACTGGCAAGAAAATTGCAGTTTTAATTGTTGACAGTGGTTTAATTCCGCTTAGAATAGGCACTGTTGGTTTAGCTTTAGCAGCTGCAGGATTTAAACCTATAAAAGATTGTAGAGGAGAAAAGGACATTTATGGAAAACTCTTAGCGATTACACGTCATGCTATTGCCGATAATATTGCTTCTGCAGCACATTTGCTGATGGGTGAATCAGATGAAAAAACTCCAATAGTGCTGATAAAGGATGCACCAGTTGATTTCGATGATGATGCTCATGGTCTAGCGGATATGATAATGCCATTCAAAGAATGCATATTCATGAACACTTTCCTCATGGGTGTGACTGATTCAAAAAAGACACAAAATTCGTTTTTTTCAAAATTCTGAATAAAGCAGTTCCGATTAAACAGGAGCAAGTAGCAATGATAATTCTTTCAATTGGATAGAGAAAAGTTGTTGCAATCCATGTGCCTCTCCAATAATCAAGATCTGGTAAGAGCATTGCTTCGAAAGTCACAGAGCCAGCTATTTGACCAGCAAGAGTTGAAGTTAGGGATGTAATAAAGAAAGCATAAAAAAGCTTCGAGTCATCATCAGAATGGAGATTTCTTATTGCTATAGACTGTAAAGGCGAAACCAAAATCATGAAACCAATTATCTGGAACCAAAGTAATGGTGGATACAACCAGGCAGGTCCGATAACTGGATAAAAAGCTAGAAGGAGAAAAAAAGAAAGATAAACTACAGCGGATGTTATTCTTCTGCCTTTTGATGTGAGTCCACTGCATACTGCCGCTGTAATGCCAGACGTAAAACTTGGCATGGAAAAATAGCCAAAAGAAAAACCTATTACTCCTCCTAAAAAAGTTGATAACATACTTATAAAGGGGCCAAAGATTATGCCCATTACAGGCGCCATAATTGCGGCTGCTGTGATTGCTTGACCAGGCAAACCTATTATTGGAGAAACTTTCACAGCACCAAAAACGACGTATAAAGCTGTGAGACAAACAGCCAAAGCTAATTCTTTTGTATCAAGTTTTATGTTAACAGGCATTTGCGCCCTCCGTGCTTTATGGAAAGTTAATTATTTTGTGTTGCTTATAAGTGATGTAACATGGCTCAAAGAATAATCACTTTAACAACTGATTTTGGACTCAAGGACTTTTACGTGGCTGAAATGAAAGCAGTAATACTAAGCATAAGTCCAAATGCAACAATTGTTGACATAAGTCATGAAATGGAGAAATTCAATGTAAAAATGGGTGCCTACGTATTAGCTTGTGCGGCACCATATTTCCCGAAAAATGCAATTCATGTGGCAGTAATAGACCCTAGTGTTGGAACCAAAAGGCGACCAATACTTATACAAACAAAACAAGGCTATTACATTGGACCAGATAATGGCTTGTTAGCTTTAGCTGCAAAAAAGCAGAGTATAGAACACATTTACCAAATATCCAACAAGAGACTCATGTTATCAAAAATTTCAAGCACATTTCAGGGAAGAGACATTTTTGCGCCGGCAGCGGCCCATTTAGCGAATGGCATATCTCCCACAGAGTTTGGACCAGAAATTTGCAAGATTGTGATGCCAAGCTTTACGAAAATTGTTAAAAGAAAGAGTTTGCTGATTGGTGAAGTATTACATGTTGATGATTTTGGAAATATAATAACAAATTTTGGAGAGTTAGAAATTGAAGAGTTAGATGCCAAGGTTAACATTAACTTTAAGCTTAAAAATAGACTATTAAAATTGAAATTATGTAAGGCTTATGGTGATGTGAAACCACAGAAGCCTTTAGCATTAATTGGAAGCCACAACCTCTTGGAAATTTCCGTAAATCAAGGCAACGCTGCAAAAACTTTCAAAGTAAAAGAAGGCGACAAAGTCACAATTTATCATCCTAAAAAACAAAAATATCAGAAACTCACTTAAAAAGTAGAATAAGCAATTCCACTTTAAAAAATCATTGCAAAAGATTTTTCAGTGCTTCTTTTAATGCTGGCAATATCTCATATAAGTTGCCAACAATTCCATAATCTGCAACTTCAAATATTGGTGCTTGTTCATCCTTGTTAATTGCAACTATAACTTTTGCATCACGGATTCCAGCAACGTGCTGAATTACGCCAGAAATGCCGCATGCAATGTAAAGCTTCGGCTTAACTTTATGCCCAGACAAGCCAACCCATTCCGTAAACCATTTTCTATCTTCTGCCAAAGGTCTTGAACATCCAACTTGTCCGCACAAAACTGTTGCTAACTCATCCAGCATAGTCTTATCCTCTTTCTTTTCCAAGCCTCTTCCACAACTAATAATCACGTCAGCATCTTCGATTCTTACACTTGAAGTTTCTAATGGCTTCACATCAACAATCCCTGTTTTAGGCTCTTCAGCTTTAACATCTAACTTTATCACTTGTCCGCTACGATCTTTGGGCTGTGGCTTCACAAATGCTCTTGAAGGCACAGTGGCTATTTGCGGTTTAGACTTGAAAGTGATTCTTGCAGCAGCATTCCCTCCATAAGTTATTCTTTCACCTACCAATCTTCCGTGTTCATCAATACTCAATTTAGCACAGTCTGGGGCACATCCGACTTGAAGCCTTGTTGCAAGTCTAGCAGCAAGCGGTTTCCCATTTCTTGTCGAGCTAATCAGAATAATCTCTGGCTTATAATTCACTGCCAAATTGTACAAAATGCCAAGGTAAGAGTCAATTTGAAAACGTTCCAAAGATTGATTCTCAATGATATAAACCTTATCTGCGCCACATTTTATCAGTTCATCCACCTTTGGCTGCAAATTGAACCCAATCAAAACAGTTGCAAGTTCAGTTTGAAGTTTATCTGCTATTTCCCGTGCTTTACCAATAATTTCTAATGCCAAATCATGTTTCTCAGAAAAAACCCAAACACCCTTATGTTCACTCATGTATTTCTCACCTCTTTCCCACGACACCTTCTTGAATTAAAGCCTTAGCCAACTTGTCCGCAATCTCCAAAGCATTCTCGCCAGTGATCTTAATTTTCTTGCGTTCTGTTTTAGGCGCTAAAACTTCCATTACCTCAATCTTTGGATCAAGCTTCTCCTTTTGAATACCCAAATCAGCGACAGCCAAAGAAACAATCTCTTTCTTAGAAGCCTTCATTATCATCATAAGCGAAGGAATTCGCGGCTGATTAATCTCCCGAGTAACCATAACTAAAGCAGGCATTTTCGCTTTCACAGTCTCAACTGCATCCTCAAGCGCCCGTTCAGCAACAATAGTGTCTCCGTCAACACTAAGCTTTCGCACAGAGCTTAGCTGCGGGAGTCCCAAAAACTCGGCTAATCTTGGACCGACAAGTCCAGAAAAACTGTCTAGGGATGTTTCGCCGCAAAGAATGAGGTTAAACTCGCCGATTTTCTTGATTGCCTCAGACAATACATAAGCTGTACCTAAAGTGTCAACATCCTTAAGGCTTGTGTCATTAACAACATAAGCTTTGTCTGCACCCATCGCAAGTGCTTCTCGTAAAACAGTCCTCGCATCTTCAGCAGTCACAGTTAAAGTGAATATTTCAGCATTGCCAATTTTCTCCTTAATCCTAACGGCCTCTTCTAAAGCGTTCTTATCAAAATCACTAATCTTTTTAGGTGCACCTGCGATTAACAATTGCCTCGTGGCCTGGTCAACTTTCAACTGAGAAACATCCACGGCTTGCTTGAGACAAACAATTATCCTCATCAAATAGTCATTTCTCCTGAGCATTTGGCATGTTGCCTTGGAAAGTACAACATTTCAACTTATGATATTAAAAGTTTCGCTGAAAAATAACAGCGTTTAAAGTTAAATATGCACACTTTTCTCAATAAGGCAAAGAGGCGTTAACCAATGCAAATTGAAATTAAATGCACAGTATGCGACCGAACTTCTGAAGATTTTCTAAATTTCAAATGTTCATACTGTGGTCACCCATTGGACACTCGACATCACTTCAAATTTGAAAAGGCAAAAATTTTAAGGCGTAATTATTCAGTTTGGCGCTACGCAAAATTCTTTCCATACATCAGAAAAGGTGACATCATAACTTTAGGCGAAGGCTGGACGCCACTAATCAAGTTTTCTAAAAATGTTCACTTTAAACTTGAAAGCTTGAACCCAACAGGCTCCTTCAAAGACAGAGGCTCAGCAACATTAATCTCCGCATTGCATAAACTAGTGAAAAAAACTGGTAGATGTATTTCAGAAGATTCTTCGGGCAATGCTGGCGCATCAATAGCTGCTTATGCAGCTTATGCTGGGTTAAAGGCAAAGATTTACGTTCCCCAAAACGTTTCAGGACCAAAATTCAATCAAATACAGTTTTATGGCGCAGAGGTTCACAAAGTTCCTGGCAGTCGAAGCCAAGTTGCAGAAGAAGCACAGAAACCTGAAGAGGGAAAATACTATGTTGGACACATTTTGCATCCGCTTTTTAGGGATGGGATAAGAAGCCTCAGCTATGAGGTAGCTGAGCAGTTTAACTGGCATCTTCCAGAACGCATTTACATTCCAGTTTCCGCTGGAACATTACTTTTAGGTATGATAAGCGGGTTCAAGCACCTATCAGATTCAGGGATCATAAAATGCATGCCGAAAATTGTAGCGTGCCAAACACGTCAAGTTTCACCATTATATCACCGCTTAAAAAATATAAGTTATACTGTGCCAAAAAAGGTAACTTCAATAGCAGATGCTTTAGTGAGTGTGAAACCTCCACTATTAGAGAACATGGTCAAAAACATAAGGGAAGTTTGCGGTGAAGCAGTTATTGTTGAAGAGAACGAGATAGATGATGCTTTCACTGGGCTCGCAAGAAAAGGCTTCTTCGTAGAACCAAGCTCTGCAGTTGCTTATGCAGCTTACAAAAAGCAGTTGAAAAATAAAGAGACAACAAGATGTGAAAGTGTTTTGATAATTCTGACCGGGCTCGGGCTAAAGACGATGCTCAAGCCTAATTAAATATTGCTTTAAATAGGTTACATCTGAAAAATCCAACTTTCAAGTTTCTCTTTAGAAAAATTTATATTGCAATGCTGTTTCTTTCATTGACGCACTGAAGGAGGAAATTGAATTTGTCAACAGCACCATCTGGTGGTGTTCCAGTTTTAGTATTGAAAGAAGGTTCAAGCCGAAGTAGAGGAAGAGAAGCACAGCATACAAACATAATGGCTGCAAAAATAGTAGCTGAAACCGTAAAAAGCGCGCTCGGACCTAAAGGTATGGATAAAATGCTTGTAGACAGCTTCGGCGACGTAACAATCACAAGCGATGGACGCACAATATTAGATGAAATGGACATTCAACACCCAGCAGCTAAAATGATGGTTGAAGTGGCGAAAACACAAGATAACGAGGCAGGCGATGGAACAACAACAGCGGTAATCCTAGCTGGAGAACTATTGGGCAAGGCTGAAGAATTAACTGAGAAGAATGTTCACCCGACAATAATAATTGACGGATACAAAAAAGCCGCAGAAAAAGCACTTGAAGCACTAGAAAAAATAGCCATGCCAGTGAACTTAAGCTCCAATGAATACTTGAAAAAGGCGGCAATGACTTCAATGGCTAGCAAACTAGTAGCTGAAAATAGAGAGTACTTGGCAGAGTTAGCAGTGAAAGCAATTCTTGAAATTGCTGAAAAAGAAGATGGCAAATATAAGGCGGATTTAGATGACGTGAAGGTTGAGAAGAAACCAGGAGAATCAATAAGGGATACTAAGTTTATACAAGGGATAGTTTTAGACAAAGAAGTGGCACATTCTGGAATGCCTAAGAGAGTGGAAAAAGCCAAAATCGCACTTTTAGATTGCCCATTAGAAATTGAAAAGACAGAGTTTGACGCAAAGATTAATATTGAAAGCCCAGAACAAATGGAAGCTTTTCTAAAACAAGAAGAAGAAATGCTGAAAAACATGGTTGAAAAAATAGCTGAAACAGGTGCAAATGTAGTTTTATGCGAGAAGGGCATAGATGACATGGCTCAACATTTTCTTGCAAGAAAAGGAATTCTCGCAGCGCGGAGAATTAAGAAATCAGACATTGAAAAACTTGCAAAAGCCACTGGCGGAAAGCTAATAACTAACATGGATGACATGAGGTCAGCAGACTTGGGTTATGCAAGTCTAGTTGAAGAACGCAAAATAGGCGATGACAAAATGACTTTTGTGGAAGGCTGCAAACATCCCAGAGCAGTTACAATTCTGATAAGAGGCGGAACACAACGCATAGTGGATGAAGCAGAAAGATCATTGCACGACGCCCTCTGCGTAGTCAGAGACATAGTTGAAGAACCGAAAATTCTAGCTGGAGGTGGCGCTCCAGAACTTGAGGTTTCACGGATACTCAAAAAATATGCTGAAACCCTTCCAGGAAGAGAGCAGCTTGCAGTTAGAAATTTCGCAGAAGCACTTGAAGCAATTCCAACGACACTAAGCGAAAATGCAGGGCTAGATCCGATTGACATACTATCCGAACTTAGGTCCAAACATGAGAAAGGAGAAACATGGGCAGGAATCGAAGTTCACTCAGGAAAAGTTCAGGAAATGACAGAAGTAGGAGTATTCGAACCATTAGCTGTCAAAAAGCAAATTGTCAAATCAGCCACAGAAGCAGCTTCAATGATACTTAAAATTGACGATGTTATTGCAGCAGGAAAAATGAAGACTCCTCCAACACCGCCCGGAGGTCCACCGGGAGGAGGCCCTGGGTATCCAGGCGCTGGGGAGTATTAGAACACGTCCAAAAAAGAGAAGAGAATTTCGGTAGGTCCGCCTAAGCTTACTCGTTTCGAAAAGGCAAGGATAGTGGGAGCTAGGGCTTTGCAGATATCCATGGGTGCTCCGATACTTATTGATGTTTCTCAAGGCTTTTCAAGTCCAATAGACATAGCTTTGGGTGAACTTGAGGCGGGAATTCTGCCAATGACTATTAGAAGAACTTTGCCTGACGGCACATACCAAGATATTCCCTTAAAATGGCTTCTAAAAGAAAGCTGATTAGCTACTTCTTCCTTTTTCCAAGTTTTTTCTTGAATCTTCAAGAATTTTCCTGATTCTTGTCCAATGAGCACCTTGCCAGTATATCTGCTCACATTTTGGACATTCCCAAAATTCAGTATAATTGGAAAATGTGCTTTTCTCAACTTTACCTACAACCTTTTCTTTTGATATCGGCTTCACCCGAACATTGCATTTTGTGCATCTTGACGTTGCCATATCTATGTCCAATTTGATGCCAAACCTTCTAGCAAGTTCTGCGAGTTTTTCGGCTTCCGATTTTTCTTCCAAGTAAAAAGCATCAATCCCTTTCGTTATAGCTTGATGATAAAGTTCTAAATCTCTCGTAAGCAGAATACGTCGCTCTTTCCTCGCAATCGTAATCAGTTGAGCATCATCCAATTTACTTGAATACTTTACATTATGCCCAAGCAAGCGAAGCCAACGTGTAAGTTTCCCAAGCATTCCATCAGCAATAAACTTCACATTATTCTCTCCTAATTATGCTTCCACTTCTTGCTTCAGCGACAATTTCACCTTCATCCATTACTAATCGACCATTAACGAAGGTTTTAACAGGTTTTCCTTCAACATTCCACTGATCAAAAGGAGAGTATTTTGCTTTAGAATGGAATTTGGAAGAATCAATTCTATATTTTCTCTTTAAGTCTATAACAGTAAGATCTGCACAGTTTCCCTCTATCAAAAAACCTTTTTCTTTCAGATGGAAAATTTCAGCTGGCTTTTCAGCCATCAATCCAACCAAGTCGCTTAGCGATAACACTCCACGCTTTACTTGTGTAAGCATAAGCGGAACCATCACTTCCAGATTTGGTATGCCAACTTTAACGTCCCAAATTGCTTCAGCCTTTTTCTCATGTAAAGCATGTGGCGCATGATCAGAAGCTATGATGTCGATACATCCATTTTTGACTGCGGCAAAAAGGGCTGATGCATGACGTTTTTCTCGAACTGGCGGCATAGTTAATGCTAAAGTACCAATTTGCTTAAAATCATCAGCAGACAATAGCAAATGATGTGGAGTTACTTCACAAGTTATCGGCATCCCAGATTTTTTACCATTAATCACAGCTTTTAATCCCTTTTCTGAGGATACATGACAAAAATGCACATGTACATTTGCATGTTTTGCAATGCTAAGTAAACGGTTTATGGCTGCTGCTTCAACTTTTTCTGAATGTGCCCCTAAAAACGCATCAATATTATTGCATTTTGCATGTTTAAATTTAGCAATTCCTTTTTCTAATTCAGTTTTGTCTTCCGCATGGACAGCAACGAAAACATTCAACCTAGAGATTAAACTGAAAGCTTCCAGCAAGGCATTATCATCATCAATATTCAAGCCGCCAATCTGTTCAGCTAGGAACAATTTAAAAGCAATAGCACCCTCTTCAATAATGCCTCTTATGTCCTTCATATTCTTTGGAAATTCTGAGTAAAAGCCGACGTTAACAAGAATCTTTTTTCCGGCTTTTTCCATTCGACTCTTTAAAGTTTCCACGCTCATAGTCACTGGCAAATTGTTGGGCATATCTAAAACAGTTGTTATCCCACCAGAAGCAGCAGCGGCTGTGCCGCTGTAAAAGTCTTCTTTGTAGGCTTTTCCTTCATCACGCAAATGAACATGGGCGTCTATTAAGCCGGGCAAAACTAACAGATTTTTCAGGTCAATTTTCTCTTGTGCTTTTGGCATGTTTGCTTCTACGCCTATCTTGAAAATTTTTCCATCATTTATCGCTATGCTGCACTCCACGATCTGCTTGTTCATGTATGCTTTTGCACCGCTTAAAACCAAGTCAACAATCACATGAATCACTCTCACATTATGATACACCATTTCAACTTTAAATTTTCTTTATACACCATGCACTAGGCAACACTGCGAAGACTCTGTCTAATTTCTTCTATTCGACTTAGATTGCTAATCACAACTCCCATTCTATAAGAACTCTTCAAGGTTCCCATTATTTGCTTCAAAATATAGCTTGGCCTACGGAAAAACTCGTAAAAGGCATCGTGAATCATCTGCTTGATTACGTTAAGTGGTAATGCTGTTGGACAGATTTCAGAGACAGCAATACCTGTTTCCCAACATTCATCGCCTTTTAGAAGCTCTTTTGATTCAAATTCATCCCAAAGATCTGTTCCAGGATAGACTCCTAATATGTTAAATTGCGGGATGTCTATTGGAATTTTCTTTGCAAAGTTGATTGTGTTTTGAACCTCTTCTTTAGTTTCATCTGGAGCACCTACAATAAAAGAGCCGACTATTACATCTATTCCTGCTTTTCTGGCTGTCTTTACTGCAGTCTTAGACTGTTCAGGCGTGACTTTTTTGTTATAGTAGTTCAGAATTCTTTGGTTTGCACTTTCAATACCGAAAAAAAGAATTTTACAGCCAGCCTTCGCCATTTCTAATAAAATTTCATAAGAGCAATTATCAACCCTTCCTTCACAAATCCAATCCATATCTAGCTTTTCTTTTCTCATAGCCCTACAAAGCTCAGTCACTCTCTTCGGGTTCAATGTAAAGCTATCGTCAGTAAAGATGAATTGCTCGTATCCTTCACTCGCAAGAAAATGCAGTTCATCCATTGTGTTCTTGACAGATCTAGGTCGCCAAATGTTGCGAGCAAACTGAGTACAACTGCAAAATCGGCATCTATAAACACATCCACGAGAAGAAACCACACTTGTAAACTTTTTGGGAGCTACATTTGCTCCAGCAATAATGCAGTGATACTCCTCATCAACTAACTTCCGATCAGGAAAAGGAAGCGAGTCTAAATCCTTTATTAGGGGTCTTTCAGGAGTGGAAACGATGCTATTGTCTTTGTTGCGGAAAGTGATTCCCCGAACTTTTCTCAGGTCATCTCCTCTCTTCAAATAATCTAGAAGTTCAATGGTCGTGTTTTCCCCTTCACCTCGAACAATTATGTCAACAGATGGATATTTCCTGAGAATTCGTTCCGGATTGAATGTTGCGTAATAGTTACCAAATACGACGGTAATGTTTGGATTTTTCTCTTTAACTTTCTCACTGATTAATGCAGCTGTGCGCCCAGAAGCGGAAAATGTTGAAAAACCAAGAATGTCGGAGTCTTCTTTTTCTATCCATTTAACTGTTTCCTCTATTGTGTAGCCCTTTGCAGCTTGATCTAAAGCAGAAACTTCCACTCCATTCTGTTGAAGGACTGTGGCTAAATATAAAATGCCTAAAGGTGGAAAGGAACTGAGAGCCTTTCTTCTTTCGCGTTCGTCTAATCCTATGTTTGGACCTGCATTAACTAGAGAAAACTTCATTCTTCTGACCTTTTGCCGATTCCAATTCCTCTGCTTCTATCATAAAAGCACTTATTCTATTATTTTAAAGAAGTCTCTTTCAGTTATTATACCAACAAGTTTCCCACTTTGAACAACTGGTATTGCACCTACATTTTTGTCTTGCATTATTTTTGCTGCGTACCCGACATCTGCTTGGGATTCTATTGTGAGAACCTCCCTTGTTGCTATGTCAAGTGCCAACGTGTTTAGAACTTGTTTTATGGTCTTGGATTGTAGATATTTGAAGACTTTTCCGGAACCGAAAAATCGTATGATATCCATAGAGGTTATTATGCCTACAACTTTGCCATTAGAGATTATCGGCAGTCTCCTGAATCCCTGCATTATCATTGTTTTTTCAGCTTCAAATATTGTCGTTGTAGGCAATGCGGTAATAATATTTTTGGACATAATTTGCGAGACTTTGATGCTACTTATTCTATCAGCAAATATATGTGCGACATCTCTTTCGGTAATTATTGCTTTAACACTGTTCTTATCATCAACAACAGGTAAACCACCCAGATTTTTCTCTTTCATAAGCTCGATTGCCTTGCTTATTTTTGCAGAAGTCTTAACAGAAACAACATCTTTAACCATTATTAGCCTTATAGGCTCATTTATAGCTTTGAAAAAATTTCCACCAAACCTCTGCTCAATAACTTCAAATTTTTTTCCACCACCAAGATAATCAATTATATCGGTTGCAGTGATGATTCCTTCAAGAACCTTTGTTCCAGGATTAGCGATTGGTATCCTTCGAAAACCTTCCTTAGTCATGATTTGTATAGCATCATAGATTGGAGTTGTAGCCGCCATGGTTACAACAGGGCTTTTGGCAACCTGTAAAATTTCACTCTCGCGTTTTTTTGAAGATTGGGTTTTCAATGCTAGTTGACCTTTCTCTTTTAGAGTTCTTCTAAAAGTTTCTCTACTCATGTTTTTCCCTCAATTAAAAAGTAATCGAATAACATCTTCTCTATCAACTATGCCGAGTAGTCTTCCTTCCTCATCCTTAACTGGAACCCTGCCAATATTCTTGAATGCCATGACTTTCGCAGCCCTAATTACTTTTGCAGATGGCAAGACTGCTATAACTTCAGTTTTCATTATTGAAGAAACTTTTGAAGATGCTCGAAAGCGACCTTTAGAAGACTCAAATGTTGGAAAAAGAGCACTGCTTTCAAGTAAGTCTTTCTGAGTTATTATACCTACTAACTTATCTTTTTTTACAACGGGCAACCCTGCGAATGATTTAGTCTGCATAAGACGCCAAATGTTATCAATCTCATCATCTGGAGAGCATGCAACAACGTTTTTGGACATTATTTCAGAAACTGGTTTCGCAAGTTTTTCCGGATTTGTTTTAACAGAAAAATCAATGTAGTTTTCCAGACCTAAAACTCCCCAGTACATTTTGTCATAAAATGTATTAACAACTGGAACATACCACTCGTCAAGACGAATCATTTCCTTAATGGCTGAGGTGACTTCATCATCCATTGCAGCAATATACTTTGGGTTTGCCATTATTCCCTTAACTCTTATTGGCGAGACAGAAGAAGAAATAGCCATCACATTACCGCGAGTAATTATTCCTAAAACTTTTCTGTTGCCATCAGTAACAGGAAGAATCCTTAGAGCTGAATTACGAATTATCGCTCGAGCCTTTGTGGCAAGCTCGTCCGCATAAATAAATGGATGTTTTTCATTTGCAATTTCTTTAACACGCACGCAGTCGCCCTCACTCCTCACTCTCTTCTTCTAATTCAGCTCTACAGTCCTCACAGAGAAACTCGCCATTAACCTCTTTAAGGTCTTCAGACCAAACTCCGCAACGATCACAATTTCCAGCAAGTGGAGTTGATTCTTCAGTTGCCTCTTGTGCTCTGTTTTCGCCTTCTATAAGGGCGTTTTCCTGTATTGTTTCCAGCAATTCAGGCATAACTGCCAAAACATCTTTGCTTGAAAGTAATCCGATAAGCTGCCCCTTATAAACTACTCCTAAGCGCCGGATGTTTAATCTACTCATTCTCCTAGCAGCTTCAGTTATTGTTTCATCAGGCTCTATGGTAATCAGGGGCGAAGTCATAACTTCCTCAGCTTTAACCTCGTCTGGCTTAACATTTTTAGCCAAAACTCTCTCCACAAGGTCTCTTTCAGTTATAATTCCAAGAGGCTTTGCACTTTTACTTGTCACTATTATGCAGCCTAAATCATGCTTTTGCATAAGCTCTGCAACCTTGTTTGCAGGAGCACTCTCTTCGATGGTTACAACTGGGCTGCTCATAACATCCTTAACCAGCATTTTTGACCTTAATCCTATGTCAGACATTGTTCTCAGCCTCTTGTAATAGATTCGCCCTACTCAGTTCAGGCTTCACTCAATCAAAAGAAAACCTCAAATTTAAAACTTGTCATATTCAGCTTAGATATGACGGAAAAAGTCAAATCTTATTAACAATAAATAGCTAAAACATTGATTTCGTGAAGAAGGACATTAAATGTTGAAAACAAATACTCAAAAATTAGTGAAAATCTCCGTTGTTGGTGAAGTAGCAAGCCCAGTATATGGAAGGAGCATATACAACATTTCGGCTGAAGGAACGCCAATGGTTTTGCCCGGCGTCGGCGGGATCACTTACAACGTAAGAGTAGGCGACTTAGCATGCGGATGGGAAGCAGATCATGTAGAACCTGGTGTAAGCCTAGAAAATAAGGAGAATGATCCACGTTTTGGACAGGGTGCAAACACTGCTTTTAATGTGCTTTCATGCGTAGGCAATGAAGCAGTAGTAGTTTCAGGCGATGCAAAAGGCAAAAAAGGAATTGTTACAGGAAAACATGGAGGAATAGAACATGTGCTAGTTGATTTTCCAATTGAAACTCTTGAGAAACTTGTGCTTGGCGACAAAGTGCTTGTAAAAGCCTATGGTGTAGGCTTAAAACTGCTGGATTTTCCAGATATAATAGTAATGAATATGGATCCATATTTTCTGGAGGCTTTAGCTCCTAAACCTAAAGGTGATAAATTGGAGGTTACAGTTACTCATATTATTCCTGCCGCCATTATGGGTTCAGGCTTAGGTGCGAACCAAACATATTCTGGCGACTATGACATCCAACTCTTTGACGAAAGCACAAGAAAAGAGTATAAGCTTGACAATCTAAGGCTTGGTGATTTGGTGGCTATACTTGACGCAGACCATTCTTTCGGCCGAATTTACCGTAAAGGTGCTGTGTCTGTCGGCATAGTTGTGCACACTAACTGCGTAACGTCAGGTCATGGACCTGGAGTTACAACTCTTTTCACATCCTCAACTGGAAAAATAACTCCAAAAATCAATGAAAAAGCCAACATTGCCTCCATCATGAAGTTAAGGACAGATATATAAGGTAGGCACTGCATTTAGTTTGTTGAATCATTTAAGGAGTGAATGAGAAGTGCCATTTAAGCGAAAAAGCCGAGGAAGATCAAAAGGCAGTAAGGGCAGCAGTGGCGTTGTCCAATGTGCCATGTGTGGACAGCTTGTGCCTCGAGATAAAGCTAAAAAGGTTACTAGTAGGAAGTCTCTAGTTGATCCACAATTAGCTAAGGAGCTTAGGCAGAAAGGCACTTATTTGTCTTCTTGGGTTGACACGAAATATTATTGTGTTTCATGTGCTGTGCATAGAGGCATCGTGAAGGTTAGGGCTAGAGACGAGAGACGCATGCGCCCGAGAAGAAGATTTTAGCTTTCAGGTCATTTCCTAATTTTTCAATTTCCTATACGTATACAAGGCTCGTTGGATAACAGTTAGGTTGGAAAGTATCACAAGTACTATTATAGCTACGTTTAATGCAGAAAGCCAAAAGATTGCGACAATGGTTGCAATAGCTAATATAATAATACGTTCTGCTCTTTCCACCAATCCTACTGACTCCATTTTCAAGCCGGTCACTTCTGCTCTAGCACGAGTATAACTTACAAGCAAAGAACCTATCAATGCTGCCAATCCCCAAAATCTATCACATAGTTCACCAGTGATTATGCCAATATAAACAAATGCATCAGCATATCTATCAAGCAACGAGTCAAAGAAACCACCGAAAACTGTTGCCTCTTGATACAGTCGAGCTAATATGCCATCCAAAGCATCACAGAATCCTGAAAGTAAAAGTAGAATTGCAGCAAGCAGGAGGTAAATTGTGTTTGATTGCCCCAGAGCATAAGCTATGCCTGAGAGAAAAGAGAAGAATACGCCGATAATGCTTATGATGTTTGGTGTTAACCCTATTCTGTGAGCTGCTTTTGCCTCAGCCGCGAACAACTGTTGAACTTTTTCTTTCAGTCTTGTCAGCATGAAGAGTCTCTCTTGGTTTATACCAGTAATTTTTATTTAAGCTGAATATGTAATGTTTAGGATTAAAGGTGTTAGGGTATGATTAACATTCAAACAATAAAAGTTGATGGCAAAAGCTATCTAGGATTGCATGTGGATTTACCTGATTCGCCGCCAATGCTTATGATAATCGCAGAAAAAGGCTTTATCATGTGCGGGTTTCTGAACATTGAAGCTGCGGAAAGAATCGGTGCGGCTGCAGTTATGGTTAGTGGAGTGAAAACTTTTGAGGATGTGCTTAATGCGCAAGTTAAAGCTGCAACGAGCAAGGCGAAAAACTTTGGTGTAAAGGTAGGCATGAAAGGTATAGACGCATTAAAATTCATGGTTTAAGCATTGGTTGTAGCAACCTAATTTCTAATCTTTCCAATCGAGAAGCCTTTTCTCCCCTTCAATCTTTTTAACATCTGTTAGGTCTTGTGTGACTTCCATTGTCCCAAGATACTTTCCACCAGCGTCCCTAACTGCAAAATACCTGATGTGTATCAAGCGATTGTTCATTGTAATCCAGAATTCAGCTGAATCTTTCTCACCTTTCTTGAACGCTTCAAGGATTTTGTTAACTATGTGGATGCTTTTCTGCGGGTGGCATAATTGCACTTTTCTTCCGAGAACAGCTTTGGTTCTCAAGAAAATTCTTTTCTCAGCCTTGTTGAAATATTTGACTGCATCATTTGCATCGACAAAGGAAACATCAATGGGAAGAGAGTTCAAAATAGCTTCAATTTCCTCCTTTGATAGTGAGCCTGTTTCAAACTGTAACTCGCCTTTAACAGAAGAAGCGATATCAGCTTTTCCCTCCGCTTTAATAACTCGTGGAGCTGCTATCAACTGTGGAGGAGTGAAACAGCAATAACCAATTTCATCAAATTCTTTCCGTACATTTTCCCATTCTTGCTCAGAGAAAATCTTCAAAGCAGTTGGAAATAAAATGTTATTTTCTTTGTAAAAGTGGCTTTGAAGAAGACTGTTTACGGCTTCAGCAGCTTCTGCAAGCCCAGTCTTAAATTTTTGGAAGTTAGTTGAAGTATAATTGCTAATTAGATTGCTGAGCTGTTTTTTATTCTCTCTTATTTGATTATGCTCCATCCACATTATTGCCGGCGGTTCACTAACTCCATGCTTTTCCAGAATTGGAAAAAGGACGTTTTCCTCTCGTAAATAATGCTTTTCAGAATCGGTAAAATCTCTTGCCACATGTTCTAATTGGTGAAACTCCTCGCCAATATAGCTTGCATCATTGACTTTCAATATCTTGTCTTTTATGGCTACAAGTTTTTCTGCAAGCTGCAACATTGTTCTGTGCTCTTCCATAAGAATATTAATCGGATGCCAACTGGGAACCGTTGTCTTCTGTTTCTCCAATTGCTCCTTAAAAACCGCAAGATGCACATCACACAATCGTTGGATTTCTTCTCTCGGCATTCCTTCCTTCACAAGCTCATTTTCAATCTTTGCAATCTCCTCAGAGCTTATTCTCTCTAAAACTTGTTTGAACCTTTCCTTAACTTCCTCCGGTGGCACACCAGAATGCAGTTGCTTAATCATTTCTTTCAGCATTCTCTTTCTTTCTTCACTCATAATTATTCCTCTCTAATCTTCTTAGCAAGGACTTTACCTATTTCCACTATTTTTGCAATATCATTTTCTGTTGGAGGACCATTAATCTCCAATGCGCCTACAATTTCCAGTTTTGACTGACCGAGAATTTCTTGGACGTGCTTCACTGTGCCGCCTCCCCAACCATAAGAACTTAGAACTACGCCGTACTTTGATGGTGGACGCAATGCCTTCACAAGATAAGTAGCATAAACAGCTAAGGGATGAGCACCGCCTAAAACTGTTGGCGCTCCTAAAACGATTGCCTTGGAATCTACAAGGTCTTTTGCCACATCGCCTATGTCAGCATAAGCCAGATTGTATAAGGCTATTTCAATACCTTCAGATGCTAATGTTTCAGCCATTGACTTAACCATTTTTTCTGTGCTACCCCACATGGTTGCATATACTATCGTTACCTTCTGGCTTGTTTCGCCATCAGCCCACTTCCTATAAGCCTCTAGGATGCGTTCTGGATTCCTGTGAATTGGCCCATGACTTGGAGCTATAACATCAATTTTCAAATCCCTTATTTTCTCAAGCGCTTTCTGAGCCATAACCCTAAAAGGCATCATAATCTCACCCCAGTACCGTTGCGCATGAACTAGCAAATCCTCAAACTCATCATCATAAAACCCAGCGGCTATATGTGAACCGAAGAAGTCGCATGGAAATAGAACCTTGTTCTCTTCAATGTAAGTGAACATTGTTTCTGGCCAATGAAGCATTGGTGCTTCAATAAAGCGGAGTGTTTTGCCACCTAACTCGATGGTTTCTTGGTCTTTAACTGCCATTATTCGGTTTTCTGGCACTTTGTAGAAAACCTGTGCCATTTTTGCACCTTTAATTGTTGTTACAAGTTTAGCTTTGCTGTTCATTGCCATAATGTATGGAATTGCCCCGGCATGGTCAGGCTCCGCATGATTCATTATTAAATAATCGATTTCAGCGAGATTCACATAATTGCTGATTTTTTCTTCCCAATCTTTTTCAAAACCTGGATTCACAGTGTCAATTAACGCCCTTTTGTTTTCGCCAATGATTAGGTATGAGTTGTAACTTGTTCCTTTAGGAAGTGGAATTAACGCGTCAAATAGTCTGCGGTTCCAGTCTTTGACGCCTACCCAGTAGACGTTTTCAGAGATTTTGAGTGTATTTCGCCAATTCATTTCATTTACCTCAGTTTTATATTACAATTGTAATAAAGTATATTTATGCCTTTCTACACATTATAACCAGAAGGCAACATAAATGTTACTTCCATGCGAAATCGTAGTAAAATGCCTGATCCCACCGGTCAGAGCAATGATAGCCAAACAATTAATGACAGAGCATAACCTAAAACAAGCGGATGTAGCAAAACTTCTAGGTGTAAGCCAACCCGCAATAAGCCTCTACTACAGAAAAATACGAGGAAAAGCCATCAACCTAGAGAACAATGAAGAAATTAAAAGGTTAATAGAAAAACTAGCCGCATCATTAGCTGAAGGAAACCTACCCCATAAAGAATTCTTCACCATGTTCTGCCAAATTTGCAGAACTATACGCGCAAAAGGCCTGCTCTGCGAGATGCATGAAGCCTTTGACCCAACGATTGACATTGAAAAATGCGAAATCTGTTCATCCATAAACTCAACAAGATGTATATAAGTTACTTGCTCAAAGTGAAACCATTTATAATGCTGTAATCAAAATCATGAAATGGAGAATTACGGTATGGGATATCTGGCTGTTTGGAAGGTTCTGGAGGAAATTATTGCTGAATTCCGAAAGAGAGGATTAACCATTCCTGCAAATGTTATGAATGATTTGAAATCTGCCAAAACAATGATTAAAATTCTAAATGCTGATCCAAACTGTGGAGAAACTATCCAAAAAATCGAAGAGTATCTTGGAAACGTTGAGTCATATCTTGTTTCTGAAGGACAGAAAATATTCGGAGCTGAACATGTTGAAAAATGGCTTGAGCAGATAGATGAAGCGGGCAGAAAAATCCTAAACGAAGAAGAAAAGGAAACAAAATTTGTTCCTACACTTCCACGGGAGGAGAAGTGGATTCGTGTTATGCCTTCCAACAAATTACCAGTGGAAAAGTTGAATGCTATAGCAGAAGAACTGAATCTCTCGCATGATATGCAAAATGATGGTTACTTGCTTGTTTATGGCAAAGATGAGAAAATAAAGGAATTTGTAAAGAAAATAACGGTGAAATATGGAATAAAAACAAAATAGCATCATTAGCCTCTGATGCAAATCCATCAATTCACGATTGACAAACAGTTTTTTAATGTTTGAAAATTGAGTGAAATGTTTGTTAAAATCTTATATTCTGAAAAATGTAGATTGTATGTTAAAACCTAAAGCATAAGCTACAAGTTTCGTGATGGCGAGGGCGCAAACTAAATGCCCTATATCAAAAAAATTGAACTGAAAGGATTCAAATCATTTGGACCGCAAACCGTTAAAGTAGTCCTAGATAAAGGTTTTACAGCTATCACAGGACCGAACGGAAGCGGAAAAACCAACATTGTTGATGCAGTTTTATTCGCCTTAGGCGAATTAAGCACCAGAAGACTTAGAGCGGAAAATGCAGCCAAACTAATTTTTCACGGTTCGGAGAAGGCGGGATTAGAAAGAGCAAAAATGGCAAAGGTGATAATCCAATTTGACAATGTAGATGGGCGAATGCCAGTTGACACGACAACAGTTACAGTTTCACGAGAAGTGTATAGAAATGGTCAAAGCGTTTATAGGCTTAATGGCAGAAGAATTTCAAGAGCGCATATTCAAGAGATTTTTTCAATGGCTGGAATAAGCTCCTCAAGCCAAAACATAATCTTGCAAGGTACAATAACTCGGCTAACAGAAATTTCTCCTATGGAACGCAGAAAAATAATTGAGGATTTGGTGGGGATAGCCCAATATGATTTTGAAAAGGCTGAAGCTGAAGAGAAACTGCGTGCCGCTGACATTTCCATACGCACAGCAATGGGGAGGATCGATGAAGTTCAAAAAAGAGTGGATGACCTCGAAAGAGAGCGCAATGAATTGTTAAGATATACTTTCATCAAGGATGAGATAAAAAAATTCGAAGCAGTAAAACTTTCACATGATATGGTGCAGATACAAAAGAAGGCAGATGAAGCTTCTTTGCAGGCGGATAAAGTTAGAAGCAGAGTTGAAAAATTAAGGCAGCTCCGCGAAGAGCATAGGTCAAAAAGAAGAGAAATTGAGGGTGAATGGCGAAAACTGAGCTCAGAAATCGTTGAAGAAGGTGGCTCACAAGTTTTAAAGGTTCAAATAAGAATAGGCGAGCTAAAATCGAAATTAACAGAATTAACAACAAAAATAACCTCCGGAAAAACGAGCCTCAACGGGTTGAAAAGAATAAGAGAAAACAATCTGCAACAGTATCAGGCTATCAGAAAAGAGATTCATGAAAACCGCTTGAAAATCAAAAAACTAAGAGGCGAGTATGAAGGAATTCTAACTCAGATAAATACAAAGCAAGCTGATCATGATGCTCTTGCAAACGAAACTGCCCAACTGTGGGATAATCTGGGAGAAAATAGTAAAAAAATCCACGATATAGAACAGCGACTTGACAACAATTACAAGCGACTTACATTCTTAAGGTCTGAGCATGTTAAGAATCAGACAGCCATCAAAATTCGAACTAGACGACTTAAGGACTTGAATGAGCGAAATGAAAGATTCACAGCAACGTTAAGCGAACTGGAAAAGTCACTAAGTGAATTGGAGAAGGTGCAGAAAGAACAAAAAACGCAGCTCAAAAGTTTGGAGCGGAATCTTGAAAGGAGAATTGCGCAGAAAGAAGCCATAGAAAGAGAAATAGAAGAAGCAGGGAAAATTGCCGATTCTGCACGCGAAGCAGTTGTTGAGTTTGTAACCCAAAGAGAACTTGCCGAAACAGTTGCTGCAGAAGAGAAAGCTCTAAGAAGTATAGAAGAACTTGGAGAATTAGGCGTAATTCCAGGCGTCTATGGTCGACTTCGCAATTTGATAAAAATTGACAAAACCTATCAAAGGGCAATAGAGGCAGCTGCAATTGGATGGCTTGATGCAATAGTTGTCAAAGATTTCGATGCAGCATTTACATGTACCGAAGCATTGAGAAGAATGAAGCTTGGAAGAGTTAAAATAATTCCGCTTCAAGGAATATCAAATCCTAAGCAGTTTAAAATCCCAGAAAGAGAAGGTGTCAATGGTTTAGCATCGATTTTTATAAAATACGAGAAACATTATGAACCAGCCATTCACTTTGTTTTTGGTGATACATTAATTGTTTCAGATGAAAAAGCTGCTTTTACATTATCAAGCGAAGGCTATCGCACAGTCACTATTGATGGAGACCTCTACGAGGTGGGTGGACCCTTTGAAAGCGGCTATTATCGTGCACCAATAGACTTTTCTGCAATAATACCAAGCGAAGCTGCCATCAAAAGTCTCGATGAAGCTGTAAACGCCTTGCAGCAGCATCTTTCCAGAAGAGGAAGTGACATAGTTTCTTTTGAAGAGGAAATTGACAAGACCAGGGTGGAAATTACACGCTTATCAGAAGCTATTGTTACTCTTGACAGGGAGATATTCAGAGTTAAGAGAAATGTTAGAAGAACAAAATCCAACATAAAAAGGATTAACCATTTCATCAACAGACTCAAAAGTGAAGTTGAAAACGAAAAAACACAGATGTGGCTTCATAAAGCAGAAAGAAGCTCAATACAAAAAGAATTGCGCAAACTCCAAAATGAGTTAGCCGCTTTAAGACAAAAAACTGACCCATCACACATTCAGGAAATGGAAGTTAAACGCGAAAGGCTTGCAGAGGAAATAATAACTCTACGACAAAAGCTTGGCACAGTTCAAACGGAAATTTCAACTTTACAGTCACAATTTGACAATGTTCTAAGAGTTGGTTACCAAAATGCTAAAATTCAACTTACCAAAGTTGAACAACAACAAAATAAAGTGGAGAAAGAAGTAGAAGAAGCATTAAAGGAAAGAGAATCTTTAAAGCAAGAATTAGCAGAGCTGGAGAAAAGCCGCATAAAACTTTCAAAGACTGTTTTGTCTGCAAGAGAAGAAGCCAAAAACTTCACTGCCCAAATAGACAACATAGACAAGGAACTTCACAAGCTTGATTCAGAATACGAGCAAACTGACCGCTTACTAAATCAACTTCAGCTCAATGTTCAAACATCCCTCCTTCAAGTTGCACAATATGGAAATCAACTTAGACAATTTGGCTATGAACAACCTTTAGCAGTAAGCCAAAAACAATTGGAAGATGCTGAAACATCATTAAGGATGATGCAGTTTGAACTTGAAAGAGTCGGTGCAGTGAACCAGCTTGCCCTTTCACACTATGCTGAGCAAATTTCCAGATATAAAGAACTTTCTTTAAGGCTGAATGAACTTGAAAGAGAAAAACAAGCTATAGTAGAGTTCATGGACGAAATTGAACGCAAAAAACGCAAAGTCTTCACAGAAGCCTTCGAAAAAATTCAAAGTAACCTAGGAAAATACTTCTTAAAACTAACAGGAGGCGGAACCGCCACATTGAAGCTGGAAAATCCAGATGAGCCATTCTCAGGCGGCATTGACATGATTGTTCAATTCCCAAACAAACCATCCATAGTGGTAAGCGGAGCCAGCGGTGGCGAACGTTCTGTTGCTGCTGTCGCCTTCATATTCGCCCTTAAAGAATTTACTCCAGCATCATTCTACATCCTCGATGAGGTAGACGCCCACTTAGATGCTTTCCACGTTTCAAAACTCGGCGACCTTCTCTTGGAAGAATCTGAAAAAACACAGTTCATAGCTATAACGCTAAAGCCAGAAATGGTGAACAAGGCACAAAAAGTCTATGGAGTCTACGAGCGTAATGGCGTATCAAACGTTGTCTCAGCAAAGTTCCTAGAGGTGCCAAGCTGATGGCAACGGCAATTGTTAAAAGACCATTCTATTTACGCCCTCCATGGAACATTCTCTTTGACTTTCATAAACTTGAAAAATTAACCCCATGGAACATCAACGTAGCCTATCTACTTACATCATTCCTTCAAGAAATGGAAAAAACTGGACAAATAGATTTCAGAGCCTCAGGCGTGGTTCTTGATTCTTCAGCGCTAATATACCTAATGAAGTCGAAACTACTGCTAAAACTTGAAGAACCTCCGCCACCACCTAAAACTCCACAAGACTTTCTTCCTCCACCGCTTTTCTTGCCGCTTAGACATGAACTAACATCAACAACAATTAAGCATCTATTAGAAGTCTTGGATGACGTTCTAAAGGGTGAAAACCTGATTCACCTAGAAAAACCCACTAGCGAGTCCATTCTTCCAACGCCTTCAGAAATTTTGCCTCAACTGGACATATACCTTATGGAAATTGAAATGCAAATGGAGAAGCTCTACACTTCTCTTATTGAAAGGGTGAAAGGCACTGGAATAATTGAATTTTCAACTTTAATAAAAGATGTTGGAAGACTAGAAGCTATACGAACATTTATTCTACTATTATTTTTAGCACAAGAAATGAAAATAACCTTGTGGCAAAATGAAGAAACAGAGGAAATTTACATAACAGTTGGAGATTTGAACATTGCAGAAGGCGGAAAAGCAAACATTTGATTTGAATGCGGCTGTTCAGGAGAAAAATGCTGCAGAGAAGACGCAGCGCGATTTAGCATTGTTGGAGGCTGCTTTGTATGTTGCTGGACGCCCGCTAGACTTGAATGAATTATGTTCAGTTTTGAAAACTCGCTCAAAAAACAAAACCAAAAAACTTGCAAAAAAACTCATGCAAGAATACACAGATAGAAATACAGCCCTTGAAATTTTAGAGCTTAGAGATGAAAGGTATGTTTTACAGTTGAAGGCTGAATTTACACCACAAGTCAAGAAGTTTGTCACCAGACCATTGCTATCCACTGGTCCATTGAAAACACTTTCATACATAGCTTATAGACAGCCAATATCACAAAAAAGAGTTGTCGATGTGCGCGGGCATCATTCGTATGGACACATAAAACTGCTGAAGGAAATGGGGCTAGTTTCTGGCGAAAGAAGTGGACGTTCATTAATGCTTAAAACCACAGAGTTGTTTGCTGACTATTTTGGTTTAAGCCATGACACTGCCGCTATGAAGAAAGAGTTAAAAAATGTTTTTGAAGATTTTTCAAAACAAGAAAAATAAAACGGATAGGTTTATATTTAAAACAGCAGTGATAGTGAACACTCAAATTTAGAAGAATTTAAAGGGAAATAGAAATGTCCGTTTGGCATGGTCATTTGCACAAGAAAAAACCTTCTGGTGGCAAAAAAAGAGCTTATCGAATAAAACGCAAATTTGAAGAAGGACGATTCCCAGCAGAAACCACACTTGGAGAAACAAAAAGAAAGATTGTTAAAGGAAGGGGAACTACAATGAAAATTAAGGCTTTAAGCGATAAATACGTATGTGTAACTGACTTGAAAACTGGAAAGACAGAGAAAACCGAGATTACGCGTGTTGTCAAAAATCCGGCAAATGTTGATTATGACCGCAGAGGTGTAATAACAAAAGGTGCAGTGATTGAAACCCCTCTCGGTTTGGCACGTATAACTTCTCGCCCTGGGCAATATGGAATAATAAACGCTGTCCTAATTGGCAAAGAGGAAAAAAGCTAATCTAATCATGATTTTGATGCACTTATGCTCCTAATCTTCACAAGTTGCCTTGCAATTTTCTTTATTATCTGTTCCTTCACTTCATTCTTTTTCACAAGTAAAAGACCAGTTTTCAACCATGGCATCTTAGGATGTGCAACATCCATTACAAGTTCACATTCTAAACCAAGCTTTTCTGCAGCATCTTTAATTTCTGAAACCCTAGGAGAAGACACAGCCAAACTTTTCGACACTCGCCTCCCTTCCTTTCGCGTTTTTGCAGCGTCGAAATATATTGGCCATATTATTGCCTTTTCTTGTCTGCGCATATTCTTCACCATCCATTATTTATGAGCGTAATAGGCTATCAATTTCACGTCAACCTTGTCAATTCTTACGAAACCGAACCTTTCAAACTGTATGACACTATTGGGCTTAAGTTGTTTACATGCACTTTCTGCTATTCCTTCTGCTACTGTTGCATCTGGCATAATAACCTGACATGGCATGTCCTCTCCCACAAGTATCCAATGGATTAACTGCGCCTTGACAACTCTCGCTTCTTCGTAAGATTCACTTAGAAAAGACGCGTCGACATAATAGTCACCTACGCTTTCAATTTTTATGTTAAATAACTCCATAAGACGAATTACACTTCCAACTTCGAACGCAGCCATATCCTTCTTAGAAACCCAAAAGGTAACAGAATTCTCGCTTCCCTTAGGCTTGATTGAGTATTCACGAAAGCCTCTTTCCAAATGTTCTGGATGCATTTGAAGTTTTGCCTTGAAGAATTTTGGAATATGCTTCACCGTCAATTCTACAGGATTATTTACAAAGAAGAACCTATCAGCTGTGGGATCAAGAAATTTGCGATTATAAGCGTTCAGGTTTTCCCAGCTTAAAATAACATCAGAAGTTTTAGGTCCAACATCAATTATCATTTTCTTAATAGCTTCAGGTGATATGCCACGCCTTCTTAAAGCGGCAAAAGTTGCCAAACGAGGGTCATCCCAATCCTTGTATGCGCCTTCTCTTATTCCTTGAACAATTTTTGACTTGCTCAAGGAGGCACCAGTTATTTTAAGCCTACCATAATGAATGGCTTCTGGATACTGCCAACCAAAATACTTGTACATATATTCTTGTCGAACCATGTTTGTCAAATGCTCTTTTCCACGAATTATATGAGTTACACCCATAAGATGATCATCTATGCCACACGCGAAATTGTAAAGCGGCCAAACATAATATTTGCTTCCAACCCGAGGATGCGGATATTTTTCAGCGTCTATAATACGTAGAGCTGGCCAATCCCGAACTGCTGGATTTGGATGGTTCAAATCAGTTTTTATGCGATACACTACTTCACCTTCTCTGTATTCACCTTTTAACATATATTGCCACCTTGCCAGATGTTCCTCTGATGGCAAATTACGACATTTGCATGGTTTGCTGGCTAATATTTTCTTCCTAAACAGCTCGGGTTGGCAAGTGCAAATGTATGCATTACCGTTTTTCAAAAGCCTCTCAGCATACTCATAATAAATGGGAATTCTGTCGCTTTGTATATACTCCTCATCAGGTTTGCATTCTAGCCAAGCCAAATCTTCCCTAATGCGGTCATAAAACTCTAATACTGGCCTCTTCAGTTTTGGGTCAGTATCTTCAAATCTCAAAATGAATTTACCATCATATATGCGTGCATATTCATGGCATAGAACTATGGCCCTCGCAGAGCCCAAATGTAAAACACAATCTGGATTAGGAGAAAACCTTGTAACAACTTTTACATATTTATCTACATTGGGCAATGGGGGAAGACGCTTCTCCTCTTCCACCTTCTCCCTTACAAGGGTTTCTGGCCATTTCTCTTTAACAATTCTTTTCTGTTCATTCAGAGAAAACCCGTTTACTTCACTAACAATAACATTAACGAGGACAGACAATTCTTTGACTTTGGTTTTCAATTCTGGTTTTTCACCTAAAATTTTTCCAATAACTGCACCTGCTTGCGCTTTGCCATCATGCCTAATAGCATTTAACAATGCAATTTTGCGGATTAATTCTCCAAGTTTGACATTTTCATCAAGCGTCAATGAACCAACACTCTTTTAGGGTTAAAGATTTCTTTCAATTAAGAATTTTGCAAAAGCATTGAGCTTTTCCTTGGCGTCAGAAGCAGGAATGAATCCTTCAACTGCCCTCCAGTTTTTTTCAACAATTTTTGTTGCAAACTTTTGTACATATTCTATTGAATTGTACTTTTTCATTATGGCAATTGCTTCGTCAATCATCTTTCGATTAGATGTGTGCATGTTAAGGATTTCAATAAGCCTCTTCTTATCTTTGGCTTTTGCAACTTTCAGCGTGTGAATTACTATTAAGCTGCGTTTTCCTTCTGTAATGTCTTTTCCATATCCGCCTTTTTTCTCTGCAAACTGTTTGCTTGTCAAATCTAAAATGTCATCTTGCATTTGAAAAGCCACACCAATGCTTTCTGCAAAACGTCCAAGTCTTTCAACAAGCATATCATTTGCATCAGCTAGCACAGAGGCAATTTTTGCGCTCATCCTTGCCAAAGTTCCAGTCTTATGGGCACACATTTGCAAATAGCTCTTTTCATCCAGCTTGTCAGCATCTGCTAAACCTCTATGCCACGCAATGTCGGTTGCTTGACCAAGGCTTAGGCTAATCATTTCTTGCACGTAAACCTCGTAAACTTTAGCAAGTTTTTCATGTGCAAGTTTGTTTCTTTTCGCTATTAGTGGCAGAAGTGGCAAGTAGTACATGGCATTTCCAGCGTTTATAGCTATGTCTAAACCGTAAATTTTGTATGTGCATGGTTTCCCTCTTCGCAATTCAGATGCATCTTCGATATCGTCAATCATTAATGTTCCATTATGGATTATCTCAGGAATTATGGCGAAATCTACAAAATCTTCTGGATTCTTGCCCAAAGCTTCACATACCAACAGAAAAAAGATTGGACGCCATCTTTTTCCGCCCCTATCTAGAAACTCCCAGATAGGTTCGGCAAGAGCTTTGTTCAAAGCTTCTGTGTTATATGCATAGCAAGGCGGATTAAGTTGAAACAGAATGCTCTTTTGAGAGAATTTTCTAGGAATATATTTTTCAATAATCCTATCTATTAATGCAGCTTTCTCTTCAATGAATTTTTCAATATCCAAAGAGTTTAACTCCTTTCTCGCCTTGCATAACTTTCCAAATTGAAGCCTCTTACCCTTAACCATTCCGCAGTTTGACCAGTTATTACAATCGGAACTTTCTGTAATGTTCGAACAGAATCCGCTCCCACAAGAAACATAGCAGTCTTAAGCTCTTCCATCAAAAGCGTAAGAGCATTCACGGTTTCTTTTACGCCTTTAACTGCTGTTTGAAGCAACGGATGTGATAGGCTTGCTAGGCTTGCACCTAGTGCTAATGCCTTAGCCATTTCTAACCCGCTCCGCAGCCCTCCAGATGCAATAATAGGAATTTTTACTGTTTGTGAAACCTCAACAAGGCTTATCGCTGTTGGGATACCCCAATCCCAGAAGGCATCACCTAACATGTGCTGGAAACTTGTTCCTTGCTTTTCTGCACGGTAATATTCAACAGCTGCAAAGCTTGTTCCCCCTGTTCCACTTATGTCTAAACCTTTCACACCTGCAGATTCAAGTTTCTCCGCTTCTTCTGACGGCAAGCCTGCACCAGTTTCCTTTGCAATTATCGGCTTGTCCAATTCTTTTGCAAGTTCATTGATTTTTCCAAGTATGCCCTCAAAGTTTGTTTGACCTTCTGGCTGCACAGCCTCTTGCAGAGAATTCAAGTGTATTGCTATTGCATCAGCTTCAATCATTTCTATTGCTTTTTTGACTTCTCGCACACCGTAACCATTAACAAGCTGCACACCGCCGATGTTGGCTATTAGAAAAGCTGTAGGAGCTTTTTTTCTAGCGATTGCAAATGTTTTTTCAAGCTTTTTATCTTCAAGAGCTGCCCGTTGGCTCCCAACACCCATGCCTAAGCCTAACTCTTCCACGACTTCGGCTAATGTCGAATTTATTTTAGCTGCTTCCAAAGTTCCGCCAGTTATGGCACCTACAATCAATGGTGCTGTGAACTTGTGACCGAAAACTCTTGTGGATAAATCTATTTTTTGCTTGTCAATTTCCGGCAAAGCCTTATGGATAAAATGTACATTTTCAAATCCTGTTGTAGTTTCCCGTGCTTGAACGTTCTTATGCAAAGAAATTCTCAGGTGCTCTGCTTTGCGTCTTCTTGTTTCAGCTTTCAACACTATTCCTTCTCTATTAAAGTGCCTTCCACCTTCTCGCCTTTTAAAGCCTTGTAAACATAACTTGGTTTTGCAGCATTTACAATGATTACTGGAATCCCCTGCTCTATGGCTGGAAGAAGCTCTGTTATTTTCCCAAACATGCCACCAGTTACATCACATTCTGTTGGCTTATCAAGTTGATTGCGAATTGTCTTCAGTTCTTCAAGGGTTAAATGCTTAAACAATTTTGCTGTTCTATCAGCTTTCGGGTCAGCATTGTATATTCCATCAACATCCACACCTATCACAATTTGTTCAGCATTGAATTTTGTGGCAATGTAAGCGACGAGCTGATCCCCAGATAATACCGTAAAGCCCAGTTCTGAATCCAAGACCACGTCACCATACATAACTGGTAAGAAACCCATCTTTAACAGCATTTTAAGTGGAGCTTCTTCAAAGCACTGAATTCTACCATTTTTTGTCAGCAAACATGAAGAAGGCATAATGTTTACTGCAGGAACATCATGCAGGATTAGTGCATCCATAAAAAAACCATTCAGCAGCGTCATAGCATAATGGGTTTCTGCAAAACCTATTCGCTGACTTTCACTTTTAAAACCCTCTTTGATAGCGTATTTCTGAGCTGAAGGATGACCAAAACTTCCGCCGCCATGAACAATTATCAGGTTTTGCATATTCGCATTTTTGATTTCTTCAGCCAAGCGATTTACGTTTTGCATTCGAGGCACTGGTTCACCGCTTTTGTCTGTAATAACTGAACCGCCAATTTTCAATACAGTTGGCTTACGTGTACTCAATTTTAACACCTTCATCAGTTTTCTTAGCCATAAATGGAACACCACCTGCTCTCTGAATTGCTTCTAAAACCTGCTGAATCTTTGCATTCCTTGCCAGAGCAATCATGCATCCACCACCGCCGCCACCAGTTAATTTTGCGCCTAAAGCCCCAGCCTTACGGGCAGCATTGATAAGCCACTCAAGCGATTCATCAGAGACACCAACACCATAAAGCAATGCGTGATTGATATTCATTAACTCCCCCAGAACATCCAAATCATTCTCTTTAAGAGCGTCTACAGCTCTTAAAACAACCTCACGTGCAGCCCACAACATGTGATCAATAATTTGAGTGTATTTTTCCTTTATGCTTCGCACTTTTTCAACTTGAAAGCGTGTGCTTCTTTCTATGCCAGTGTTTCCAATTACAAGTGGAATATCCATGTTAACATCCAATGGTTTAAATCCTGTATCCATCTGGAATAATAGAGTCCCGCCAAACGTTGAAACTGCAGGGTCAATTCCAGAAGGAGTGCCATGCACGATTTTTTCAGCTTCGTAAGTAATTCGAAAAACATCTTCTCTCGCCATTTTCACATTTAATAAGGCACCTACCGCCGCTGTCACTGCAGCAGCGACTGCGGCTGAAGAGCCTAACCCTGCTGCAACAGGAACTGTCGAGTTAATTTCAATATTCAATCCAACGTTTTCCCCATGTTTTTCTAAAACTTTTTCTACAACCAGTTTAAGGGGTTCAAACTTTGATTTTGCCTCTTTTGGGTCGCCTTGTTCGGCTTTGAAGGTTTTATTTTCGAAGTATCCTGCAAGATTTAGGTTTAGTGAGCGAACATAAAGCCTTGCATCATCTCGAATCTCAACTTTTGCATATGCCCTTTTATCTATTGCTAAAACTATGGCTGGTTCGCCATAAACTACGAAATGCTCCCCTAAGAGTATGATTTTGGCAGGAGCTGAGGCAACAACTCCCATTTTACACCACTATTTTGCGAAACACACGGCAGCATACCCAACAACGCTTGAGTAGTCGCCAATTACATCTCCACTGGTTTTATAGCATAATAATTTTGCCTCTCTCGCCCCCAAATTTTTAGCTGCAGTGATTAAAGCGATTATTGGGCCATATCCACATGCAGTAACATTTTGCGCTTCAATTATAGAATAAAATTTGGATTCATCCATAGCCTCAATTGCCTCAAGAACTTGTCTATCTTTTCTAGCGGCACTTTCATGCGGTTCATAATGCGTCATGTCTGAAGAGGCTATGATCATGGCGTTTTTTCCAGTTAAAACTTTAGCTGTGGCTTTCCCCACTTCTCTGGCTGAAGAGAGTTCCTGCATCAAAAAACAAATGGGCACAATTTTGAAATTTGATCCATAAAGATATTGAAGAAATGGAAGTTGCACCTCAATAGAATGTTCAAAACGATGAGCAGACTCATCAACATCAACTATACGCGATTCATGTACAATCTGATTGGCGATTTCGCCGTCTACTTCCACATCACCTAAAGGCGTACGCCAAACTCCATCATTCATCACAGCTAAACCACTACCATAACCAGTATGATTAGGACCGAAGATTACCACAACATCAGGTCTACCGTCCAAAGCAAGCCTATAATAACTATGTGCCGCTACAGGACCAGAATACACGTAGCCAGCATGCGGACAAATCAATCCAACAACATTTCTTAAACCAGCTTTGGCGACTTTTGGAATTTCGCTTGGTCCAAGCTTATGAAGAAAACAATTTTCAATCTGCCTTTTAAGTGATCCAGCAGTTCCCTCATAGAAGGCTCCGGCTTGGGTTGGACGCCGAACCTTCACCATTATTTCTAGGTTTCCTCCTCTTCCTTCGCAATTTTGGCTTCAAAATCCTCTATTGTTAATGGCAAGTCTTTGTCTTGTGACAATTCGCCTCTTTCCCTTAATAGCTGTCTTGCAAGAAGCCAATAAATCACAGCTAAGGCTCTTCTGCCCTTGTTGTTGGTTGGAATAACCACATCCACCCCTGAGAATTCATTGTCCGTGCTGCATAAGGCTATTACAGGTATGCCAACAGAGGATGCTTCCTTCACAGCTTGAAAATCTGCTCTTGGATCAGAAACGATTAATACTTCTGGTTCAATGCGGTTTGGGTATAATGGATTTGATAAAAGCCCAGGAATGAAACGCCCAACAATTGGTATGGCACCAGTAACTTCACAGAATTTCCTCACCGGCTCTTGCGCATAAAGTCTGGCTGCAGCGGAAGCAATTTTCGCTGATTCAAATTTTGCAAGGAACTTGGCAACAACTCTTATGCGATCGTCTGTTTTTTTGACGTCTAACACAAATAAGCCGTCTGGTCTGACACGATATATGAACTGCTCCATATCTTTCGTTTTCATTCTTGTTCCAATATGTATGCCTGCAGAAAGAAGCGTGTCTCTCGGTAACAGAAGTTCTTCTCCTGCTGCTATTTCGGTTTCTTCTTCGGATTTTTCCTGATCCTTACTTTCCTTGATTTCTTCATCTGACAACATTAATCCCTCTTAAGTGATTTTAAGATTAGCCATTTTGGCTCTTTCCCCTAAAAATTCCTCTATGCGGATTAACTCATTTATTTTTGCAATCCGCGTACCTTCGACAATTCCAGTTTTTATCATGGGACATTGAAAGGCTACAGCCAAATGTGCAATGTGCCAGTCACAGGTATCACCAGAACGATGAGACATCACAGGCACGTAGCCATCATTCTTCGCCAATTCAACTGTTTCCCAAGCATCAGTGAGTGTGCCAACCTGATTTACTTTAATTATCACAGCATTAGCCGCATGCGCCTTTATGCCTCGATTTAATCTTTCATTGTTTGAGACGAAAAAATCGTCACCACAAACTAGGCAACCTTTTGCCTTTTTCGTTAATTCAGCAAAACCTTCAAAGTCATCCTCATGCAAAGGGTCTTCAACATAAACCAAATGGTATTTCTTGATAAGCTCCAAAATAAATTCAACCTGTTCGCCTGGATCCCTCTTTTTTCTCTCACTTGCATAAGTGTAAACATGCTCTTTTTGATCCCATAAAGACGATGCAGCAACATCAATTGCTAAGCCACATTCAAAACCCATCTGATCGCTTATCTCTTCACATGCTTTACCTAAAGTTTCGAGAGCATCCACATTGCTAATGTTTGCAATCCAAGCTCCTTCATCGCTTCTCCCATAATTGAAGAGTTTATCCTTCTTTTTTAATATAGCACCAATTCTTTTGTGAACTTGAACATTGGCTGCGGCTGATTCTGAAAAGGATTCAGCACCATATGGGATGGTTAGAAATTCTTGTATGTCTGGAGCCTTTCCAGAAGCATGTTTCCCGCCGCTTATTGCATTTCCCAAAGGGTATGGAAGTTTACAAGCTGCATGCCCACCAAGATATTGAAAAAGCAGTTGACCAAAAGAGTTTGCTGCTGCTTCTGCATTAGCCAAGGAGATGGCAAACGCTGTGTTTCCGCCTATGACTCTGAAATCTTTGGAACCATCAACTTCATGTAATGTTCTGTCAATTTCCTCTTGAAAATCAGCGTTTAACCCAACAATTTCCGGAGCAATAAGCTCTTCAACTTTTCTTAAAGCTTGATCCACTCCACCTTGCGGGTAATATACTACTTCAGCTTTTCCACGACTCTCGCCTGCAGGAGCAGAGGCCCTTCCAAAACCAGCGTTTGTGATTATGTCAACTTCTATTGTCTCGTCTCCACGCGTGTTAAAAACTTTTCTTGCAATTATGTCTTCAATAACAGTGGACATTTTCTTCTCCTTTTTCATTTCTCATAATAACTTCTTGCTTCCCTTCTTTTTTCAGCTTCTTCATAAAAACGCAGAACTTCATCAATGATTTCCACATGCGATAATAACATGCGCCTACAGCAATATCGCTTAATCCCCAAACTATCAAGAACTTCCCCAGCTTTCTCTCCTGCCTTCACTCTTAAGGCAAATTCTTCCCACACATCACTAACTAATTTACCACACGTGAAACATCTTACAGGTATAATCATTCAATCCACCATCCTATCTGTAGCTTTTCTGGTCCCTAGCTCGCGCTCCAGGTCCACCGAATTTTTTAGTCTCCTTTTTCCTAGAATCCCCAGCAATCATTGTCCTATCATATTCAGCAAAAAGGGTACGCAAATGTGTGCTCTTAGTCCATTTTAATAAAGCGTTAGCAATAGCCATTCTTGCAGCTTCTGCTTGTCCCATGTAACCTCCACCAGAAACTTTAATGTCAACGTCTAATTGTTTCCAAACTTCATCTCCAGCTTGCAAAAGCGGCTCCATAATTTTTTCGCGGGCAATTTCAGGTTCAAAAATTTCTATTGGAACTCTGTTTATGCGTATCCTCCCAATCCCAGGTTTAGCAACAGCTCTTGCTGATGCTGTTTTCCTTTTTCCACTAACAACTAAAACTTTTTTAGCTGGCATGACTATTCACCGGTATTCCAACCTAATTCTTTCGCGAATTCTCCCACCGTAAGGTAAGGACATGTTAATTTCTCGGCTTTAGCGTCTTCGCATGTTTCCATTTTCTGGTCTTTCAGGTCATTAGGTATTCCCATGTACACTTTAAGGCGCTTGTACGCTTGTTTACCCTTTGGCTGTTTGTATGGAAGCATGCCTCTTACTGTTTTCTTCACTATTCTATCTGGTCTTCGATAATGGAAAGGCCCTCTTCCAGGTGCGCCAACCTCTAAAAATCTTTTCGCTTCTGCAACCTTGCTTTTTCTTTTTCCAGAAATTACCGCTTTTTCAGCGTTCACCACTATTATTTCTTCGCCCATCAATATTCGTTTGGCAATCATGCTCGCCATTCTGCCTATGATTAACCCTTCAGCATTTATTATTGTAACAGGTTTGCTAATTGCTTCCATTTTTTTCACCCTATTATTTTAACATTTGAACCCTTTGGTTTTTTCTTTATCAGGTCAGAAAAGGAAATACATTTGCCCTTTGCAGCAATTATCTTTTCCCTTGCCTTCGCAGAGAATGCGAATGCAGCTACGGTTATTGGATGCTTAATTTCGCCAGAGCCTAAAACTTTTCCTGGAACAGCGACTGTTTCACTTTTTTGAGTATACCTATTTAAACGGCTTATGTTAACTGCTACACGTTTTCTTCTAGATTTAGTCAAGCGTTCAGCAATATCTCGCCAAATATCAGCCTTATTCTCTCTGCTTTGCTTCTTTAGGAAAAGAACCAGCTCTTTGAGTTCAGGATTTGTTGCTCTAAGTTTCTTCACTCTTTTCCACCTTAACCTGATCTTCGAACTCTTCTAATTCTTCATCCAAAATTTTGATGGCTTCTGAAAGTATCCTCTCCGGGGTAAGAGCGCCGGTGGATTCAAGATTGAATATGAAAGTGTTTTCTTCCTTGCCAACCGTGATTGCATGAGGATTTTGTGGGCATACGTCAACACAGTCTTGGCAGAGAGTGCAAGCCATCAAATCACGAACTTTAATTTTATTGTCTGTCTTTTCCAACACTTTTCTTGGGCATATTTCCACGCATTTTTCGCATACGTCACAGTTTTTGGAAATTTCTATTTTGGGCATATATTTGTATGTGCACATTGAAACTGGCTGCCATTTTGCATGATTCTTTCCTTTTCCAAGCCTCGCATAAGCTTCAAGACGCAGTTTCTGTTCTTTCGCCAATTTTATTATTGGAATTTTACCGCTAACTGGCACTACGTCTGGATTTTCCGATTGTAATTCGCCAGAATGAACAGTTCTAGTTCCATCTTTTGACTCTGCATCCAACGTAAGCGTAACTCTGCAAAGATTGCATCCAAGCTCGCTTTTGCATGAACATTTTTCAGGTAAATTATAACTGTCCAAATCAGTTTTAAGCGGAATAAGCCCAAGCCTGTGAGCGATAATTTCATCCTGCAATATGGAAGAATTCTCGAGTATTACAACTTCATCAACTGCCATACATGGCACTTCAGCAAGAACAATTCTCCTCAAAGCGTTTATAAATGGAACATCAACTCCTTGAACAAGTAAACGAATATTTTTATCGTCTTTTTCAAGCACTTCAATTTTCACTTGTTTGGACACTCCATGATAGAGTATGATAACTGCTGTGCCGTTCAATAGAATATTAGTGCTTTATATAAATTTGGCGATTCCTCCACCATAAACTCCGTTTTTCCCACTTAGGCTTCGCTTTACCACGAATTTTCAAAGAGTAATTTGCGCTTATGCAAAATAAACGAACTACAGTTTGGAATGGAACTCAACTCTGCTCAGCCCTACAATGCAGTCGTATTATCTGACTTCAAAACCATGAGGTCAGCTTGAGGGAAAAATCATACACGAGTTACCATGTGTCAGCGCTGCTATATTTTCGGTAATGCATGTATGATTGAAAATCCCTACTTTTTGTAAGAATACACGCCTCTACTGACCTTAGAACTTTTTCGCATATATCCTTTGCAATAGTGAAAAATGGGAGAGCATGTGGGAAATTCATCTTGGGTTCAGTAGCGAGAAATGGATCAGTGCACTCTACTTACTTTTCAAGCATTTTGTCTGCCTTCATTTTTCTCATAATTTTGCGATGGTGCTATGATGGTGGCGTAATAAGCTCGCTCAATTGGCGTCTATAAGCAGATTTCACCTCTTTGATAACTGTTTCTTTTTCGCTTTCCACATTTAATCTATTGAGGATTTTGTTGATTTCGTCCACTTCTATTCTAAGGTTAGTACTTTGGGACAGGTTGTTCAGTGCCTGTGTAAATTCTTGATTTTCTTTTTCGATCTCTTTGTCTTCAACTATTATGCCCAAAATTATGTCATTTAGTGTATAGTACGCTAAGAGTATGTTTTTGGCATCGTAAAAGTTGGGATGTACAGTTTTAAGGAAATTATCTTCAACTGAAACTAGTTCCTCAAAATATTTATGTACCGCGTATAAGAGGTTGTACGTTTCTTGTGATATTTGATCAGGCAAACGCTCTTTGACAGCAGATGAAAGTGCAGTCAAATCCAAATTTGTTGGCGGTAATTTCTGAATTTGAGCATTGAGCATTTTAGCGTCTTCTGCAATGCGGTTTATGCAAATTTCAAGTTGGTTCCAGTCAACGCGCCCGTGTAACCTCCTTAACATATTGAACAAAGCATCCACAACTTCTAAGGTGTGGTTGAGCACTTTTTTGATTTCTTTACTTTTTTGAGTTGCCTCATCTTTACCTTTGAATAGTTTCTTCTGTTCATTTAGTGTTTCAGTTATTTTATCATAGATTAGTTTAATTTGTTCAGTTTCGTCTGCTAGAAATACATCAGTAACTTTTTCGTTCTCTTTCAGCACCCATCTAATGCTCAGTTCGTTTTCTATGAGTTCAACGTTTTTTATGTCGTTCAATTTTATTTCTCTGAGAATTTCCTGTTTTTTCTTAAAAAAGCCTTTTTCAACCCGGAAAGTAATCTCGTCTTTTTCCAGTTCGAGGATGCCATAACCGAAATTTTTAAGAGTGGCTTTGCATGAAACCGTATTCACAACCTCCGCACCAAAGAGTTTTCTGCTTCGTTGAAAATGAAATCTTGTCGCCGCTGTATGTAGTATATTTTCAGATATTCTTCAGCAAATTTTAATTCGAAGGGAAGATCTTGCGCGAAAATACGCTTCCGTTGCCTTAGTAGATCTTCTATAGCTAGCTCTGCTATTGGGTAATTTAGCAAAAGTTCATATTTTTCGTTGTAAAATGTTATCGTTTCTATACACTCTTCTACGTATGATAAGAGCTTATGCAAATTTTCCATAACCACATTTAGTTTATAGTTTGATGGATTAGTAATAACCTCTAACCCAGATGCTATTCGCTCGGTTAAAGTGGCATTTTTCTCCCATCCATAATCTTTTAAAGGTAGTAATTCTTCAATTAACTCCTCTTTATGTTTTAACTCTTGATAAAAGACCCCAAGGACATGTACAACTATGCTTAGTGAAGATTCAAATGCTTCTTCTATTATCATAATCTTCATAACGTTAGGCGCTTTTTTCCTCAATTTACTTTGAATTTCTTGGGCCTTTTTAGCATAGTCCATTAGTTCAGAAGAACCACCAGCTAATATTGTTAGTCTTTGATTCTGAGTGCTTAGGTTCACTATAAAATTTAACGAATTTTCAAGCTGTTCTACTGACTTGACAATTTCGTCGCTGTATTGTCTCTCTAAATTGTTAAAGGAAGCGAAGAGTGCATCCAATGCAATCCAGGGAGCATTTGCTTCGTCAAGCTTTTGTTTCGCAAAAGATATAGTTGGGCTTTCCTGTGGCAAGTTCGGATCGAACAGAGATTTTATGATAGTGTAAATTTGCTCAAACATTTTAATAACGTTGTTTGTAAGTTGCCGACCTTCTTCTAAAACTTTTTTGATGAGATTTAACTTTGCATCTAGCGTTAAATGCTCTTGGGGGACTGCTTCAGTTGAAGTTTCAATTTCTATTCCAAGGTCTTTAAACTTTGCAACCCAAGTTGAATATTCTAGGTTGGTATACATTTGGTACTCTTCAATTAACACGTTTAACTCTAATGTTAAGTTGTTGATGTTGTTTGGTATTTCTTTATCTATTTTCTCAAACTTTTCATCCAATTCAGATAGGTCAAAAAATTCACCCTTTGCCTTGTTAAGGATGTCATTTAGTTCATCCTTTGTCAATGTCATTTTTCCTTCTATGGAGCTGACAGCTACGGGTATACTAATTTTAACTTTCATTAGTGATCCTTCGAATTCTTGAAGTTTAGATAAAAGCTCCTCAGTCTTTTTTGCAAGAATTTTCGACCGCCTTTCAATTTCTGTTCTCACCTTGAATCTGTAGTCAATTATGGAGGCTGGAACTGTAATTACTATACTGGCTAAGGTGCTTAGAGCCATTTTTGTTGAATCAATTTGTGCCGTAAAAGCCAATTGATCTTGCAAACCATTGATTAGAAGGAAGAATAAGACTATGGTTGCTACAGACGTCATGGCAGGCAGAAATATCTCAATGTACTTTGCATATTTCTTTGTTAGCTCAACTCCTTTAAACATCCTTGAAGTGCCTAATGTTATCAAAGCCACAGCTGAAACTAAGCCTGTAACTATAACTAAGAAAAGAATTATTCCAGGAAGCGAATTTTCATAAGTGAGTAAGGCCAGTTTGAAAGGTTCCATCTCAGGCCCAGTGTTCAGAGTAATCTGCCTGACGATAGTCTCTAAGATCCTGTATATTTCGCTGAAGGTCACTTGACTCATTGAAACCTGTATGTCTTTATATATCTCAGTTAAGGGACCATATATCAAAGGATATGATTCTAAATTAGGTTTAAAAATGTACTTCACATACTGCATTGCTTGGAGGGGCACAGATATAAGAACATAATAAGACAAGGTTAAGCCTAATCTAGCCTTTCGATACAATACTGCAAAGATTAGAATAAGCGGTATTGCGAGAAAGAATGTTTCTTGAAAGAAAAGGGTCGATGCAGCGATTATACCTACACTGACGGTGATTGCATCCTCATAGTGATTGATGCTTAATGGAAGAATCAAAAACGCGAGGAACATGGCGAAAATTGTGAGACCCCGAATATCTGACCCGCCCATTATAGCTATAAAATTTATTCTCGACAAGTGGTAGATCAAGCCTAAACCAATAAGCACACTTCCGATGCACATACCATATTTTGGATTCTTAAATGCAGTGAATGCTATCAGAAAGGATATGACTATAGGCAATGGTTGTGGAAGAAGAGGAATAAGCGAAAGCCCAAACATCATGCTTGCAAAAGTGACGACAAAAGTGATGAGTTTAAGCATTTTCACTCGAAACTCAGTGAACCCTTCTTTCTTCATTGAAATAACCTAAAAATTTATTTTAAATCCGCGAATTAATAAGAATTGTGGGTTGATGTAATGAGTGACTCTCAGTCGCACTTCAACGTTATGAAAAACATTCAGAGACATATTAGTCAACTAAAACAATGGTATCCTGAAAGGGTTATTATAGCAGTTGGTGAATATCCCAGTGAAATTCTTCTAAACAGTGAGACTACAACAGGAAGCAACGCCCCCATTTTGGTTCTTATTGGGAAAACTTCCGAGGACGTCGTTAAATTGAACACACAAATCGCAAATTTATGCAATGTCATTGACATTAATACTGAAGACGCCATGCATTTCTGGTACAGTATTTTCCATGAGCTAGAAAATAATGACTCTTTTAACATTCAATTAAAAAATTGTTTTCTTCACAAAGTGCATAACGCTGTGATCTTATCATCTGCTTGGGATGGTATAGGAAGTGGTGTGCTTCCACTTTTGACAGCCAAATTGAAATCTTGGGGAGTGAAGTCCATGGTGTTAACTGTCTTACCTTCTAAAGTTCAGCCAACTGTTGCCCACTTTAATGCTTTATCCTCAGTAGGGTTGGAAGCCTCAGAGGGGGACTCTCCAATCTTGCTTATTGACAGAGAATGTCTTGAAAACTATGTTGGAGTTAACAGAAAAGGATCCATTGTAAAAGGAAAAGTTGCCGCTAACGACATTTTAGAATTGTTGTTTGCCAGAAAAACTTTGGTTGATGAGCTTATATCGTTATCCAGATCCTTTTATTCAAAATTTTTCGCGCTTTTATTATCAACGGGTGCAAGCCTAAGGATTTACGGTTCTTTAGAAAACATGTTTCGCACAGCATTACTGCGACCACTTGTTAAGTTTGACCTTTCAAAAGTTTCAGTTTTATATGCACTTCTACGTATTCCGGTTCACTTAAGAGATAAGCTACCTAAAGAAGAAATTGAGTTGGTAATAGCCGACTGGTTTAAAGATTCATCCAATTTAAAGTCAATTCAAGTATGTGAACCAATTTATGTTGATGATTTTAGTGATCGAGTCGATGTTATAATGTTCGTTGGTGGATTCGGTTTAGGCGACATTTTTGCACCAATAAGCCAAAAAGTAATTAAGTTGAAGAATGATGCTGTCAAAAAAGGTTTTATGAGTGAAGATTTATGGCGTAATATCGCGGATGAGCTGACCGAAAGCTAAGAATCTATTTTTTTAAGGATCTCCTTTGTTTTTTGTTTTGCTGTGTTTATTTCTTCAACCACTTCCTCTGCGGTGATTCCATGCTCAATTAAGAACGAGTGGGAGAGATGCCTCTCGAAATCTGTAGCTTTGCTGAATAGTAACCGCATTTCATCATAGGCTTCAAGGTCTTCAGGTTTTCCTCTTCCTCCGACAAGTAGAACCCTGATGATCCACGGATCTCTGGAATCGATTACACGCACCGTTACTGTTCTTGATACTTCACCTGTAACATATCCTGCTAAGGCTGTGTAGATTTCTTGTGTTAAATCTTCACTCCATAATCCTTGAGGAGTTTGTACAGTAACCCAGATGTGATCAGATTTGTATGTTGGTTTATAACCCATAATGCTTGGTGTTCTGAAGACTCTTATAACGCTCTTCATGTATTCTTTAAAATGTTCCATGTCCAGTATTTCTTTAAGTATTCCCTCTCTGGAAAGAGTTTCCTCCTGTTCAGCGAGTATTTTGAATATGATTTTTGTTTGTTCGCCTTCAGTAAGTTCTGTTGTCCTTTCAAAGTATTTTTTTGGCTTAATAATGTTGGAAAGCCGGTCTTGATACTCCCTATACAGGTCCAAAATTTTATTCAACCTTTTACGATAGTCCGATGTAACTTCGATTTTTTTAGTTAATTGCTGGTAGAGACGGGTAATGTAATCTAATTTTTTGAGTTCTTCGACAGAGTAGGCTTCTTCCTCTCCTAACTTTTTCAAGTCTCTCTCAATTTGCGTACGCTGCTCCTTCAAGTACTTTTTACTTTGAAATATTTTTGTCAGCTCGCGTTCAATTTTAGATTTATCAAATTCTTTCCTCTTTTTCATTTCTTGTATTCTTACAAATTCATTGTCGATAACGCTCTTTTCATCCCTGAGCTTTGCTATGATTCCATGAATATAGGTTAGGTGTTCATCAATAATTTTGGCTTCGTCGAAGGGTGTTTTAAGCATCAATTGTAATATATGGTATATTGATGTTAGTTCGGACCTCATGTCCTTTAAATTTTTAAGGACGAACTGAAATTCTTGTTCAGGAAGAGCACTGTAGTAGGTGATTAGGGCCTCAGTTAGATGCCTAGTCTCGTTGTAAAACCGTAAAATGTTCAGCGACCTTTCAACAAGCTCCGCTAGGTTCATGAAATCCTCAAGAATCTTTTTCTGTCTCACTGTCAGGTTCTGTGAGCTTGGAATTAATTGTTTCAACCGTTCAAAAATAGCTGCCTTCTTTTCAGGGAGTTCACTATGTGTTTTTGTAATGTGTGTTAGGAGACCCTCAAGGTTATCGGTTGCTGCACCATCTTTATGAAGGGTTAAGCTTACTATGGCTTCCTCTATTGTTCCAGTCTTGGATACTAAACGGATGGATGAAAGAAACTTCATCAGCTCGTTAATCCAGTTTCTTATCTGTTCTTCTAAAGCCTTAAGGTGCAACGCATAATCTTCTTCGAACCTTGGGCTACTGTAGACGACTGCTTTAATTTTTTCTTCAAACTGTTCTTCCGTGTAGGTGCCTGTTTTTATGAGGTATTTTTTGTAAATGTCCCTTGCAAAATCATTTTTTACTTGGATGATCTCGTAGATTCCCTTTAAAATTGCAAGCTTTTCCTTCCTCAGTTCATATAACAATTGTAGTCTTTCAAGATACGATTTGAAAGCTAATATGTACTCGTCCACAGGGTACGTTACTTTAACCATGCTCATTGTGTGCACGAAATTCTCAGTCAGCCCAACTTCGGTTCCTATTCCGCCAAAAAGGTCTGCAAGGTCAAAATCCATCAGAACGTAGATCATTTCCATGAGCATTTCGTCCATTTCTTTTCTGGCGACGACTATGTTGCCTACCTTACTGTAGGCTGGCATTAAGGGCAGGCAAATCAATGCGTTAAAAGGATTTTGGTATAGGTTACCAAATGATTTACAGACCTGTTCATTGTAGTTTTTGTTAAGTAGAAGAGACAACTCCTTTAGTGATGCAAAGGCTGAACATCCCTTCGCAGGCGGGTCGTCTCCCACACATGGAAGTATTGCCAAACCTATTACGGGAACACCTGATCCTAGAATTTTTCGAAGATGTCTAACGAAGTCGAAAACTATTCCGCTTCCAGTTCCCCCACCCAGTCCAAATATCACTACCACTGTGGGCGTAATTATTGAGGAGAGGGCTTGTTCCTTAAAAGAGTTTTGAAAGCTTCTTATTATGCCTAATTGGTAATAGTTGAGAGCGTAAATCGCTTTTGCCAAGGCTCTTCTCCGTCCAGCGCCTCCAGCCAATGGAGGAATGGCCATTGTTGACGGCAGCCATGGAATATATGCTTTAAGTTTAACTCCTTCCTCAATTAGCTGTTCTTTGTATTTTTGGTTGATGAAGTCAAACATTGCCTCAGCTGTTGGAAATTTTATTGATTCAGCGATTAGCCTAGCCCTTTCTTTTGGTATGCCTTTCGCCTTCATTGCTTTCGTTATTCTCTCATACGTGTTTTGTAAACTTTTGATTTCCGGGTCAGCTATGTCTATTGCCAAAAAGGCGAGTCGAATGTTTTCGTTTTTTAAAAGTTCTAATGTTTTGTTGTCAGCTAAGAACGTGTCGACAATGTTGGTTCCTGCGGAGCCAAGGCCTATTAACTGCATTATTGTCGAGTATGTTCTTTCCATATTTTCATGCTCCAACTAGGTTTTTGAGTTTGTCTTTCAAGTTTTCTAAGCTTGATGAAATAGTTTTATCAATTTTGGAGACCCTAAGCCCAATGCCCTCCAAGTCCTTAATTTGGTCTTCAATTACGCTTATCATGTAAGCTATTTTACCTCTTGTCTTAAGCAACATCACTCCCACCACAACAAGTGCGATTATAAACACTACTGTGACGGGTATGAAGAGAATTTCCATGATTGAGGGAGAAGCCTCTTTCGGCGGATTGCTATCCGATAATGTTGCCAGTAGATCCATGGCAGCTTTGACATAGCCTTTTTTCGCTTCATTTTTTGCTAAAGCTATTATGCTTTCGAAAAGCTGGATGTAACTTTTGTCAACACTCTCGTTGCGAAAGTTTTCAATCAAGTTTTCTTTCTGGCTTAAAAGATTTCGATAGTAGTTGATGTCAGCGTCTATGACTTCGATGGTTATTTCGTCCAGCATATAATTCTCGGGGGGAGGGCCATTTAACACAACTGCGGTGTACGTCACAGGTCTATGCATCACCTCTCCCGTCACGTTACTTACCTGTTCTGTTATTTTCGGCGGAGTCTTCCCATAAAGTGATACGACAAGAGTTCCCTTGGTTTGATTAAACTCGATGTAAGTGCTGTTAGGGTTATAATTAATGAGAGGATAATTTATAGAGTGAAGTTCCCAGTAATGGGAAACCCCGGGTAATAAAACGGGTAATAAAGTTGTGGAAAGCTTTAATGTGTTTGGGGCGGGCAATGGAACCTCTATGGTTATTGTGACATTATACTCAACTCCTGCAAATATAGGTGCGTAGGACACGTTTTTCCCTGTTTGGGAGTCTCTTTCAAGTACAAGCTGCTTTGTTCTTAAATCTTCAACTCTATATCTCACGATCCATTCTTCAGCATTAACAATGTAGACTGAGGCTATGCATGCTGCCGATATAAGTAAAAGTATAATGCATATCCATGATAACTTAATGGTCAATTGCCCTCCTCAACATTTAGAGTTGTGTATTTTTAAGATATGACATAAATATAAAACTTTTATGTTTACATGAAGTAAAGCAGAGTGTTTATTCTGTTCTTAGTGCACAACTAAAAGCTCTAGTTCAACAAACTCGTTTTTGGAGAGATTTAGCCTAAATATACACATAACAAAAAGAATGTGTTTGACGTGCAAGATAAGGTTAATTTTGAATCAGGAATATTGCAGACATATTCGTTTCTATACAAGAACCATTTGGTCTCAAGGCTTAAATGGTTATTTATATATAGACGCTGAAGTTCTTACGATCAGCTTTTACCTGAATAACATAAAAAATAAGGAGGGAACTTGGCGTTTTTGAGTTTTACGCGATTTTTCTGTACACCAGAACTGCGCAGACTGCTGCTACAATAGCAGCTATCAATGAAAAGATCACAGCTAAATAAACAGGCATTGTCAGTCCCACTACAGCATTTTTTGCATCGGTTGCAGCGTTGTAAGCTGCTGTCGCGTTTCCCGCAACTTGTGTCACGTTTTCAGCAGCGTTATTCGCAGCTTTATATGCATCGTCAGCTTTCTTGTAGGCGTTTGTTGCGTTTCCAGCAGCGTTATTCGCAGCTTTATATGCATCGTCAGCTTTCTTGTAGGCGTTTGTTGCGTTTCCAGCAGCGTTATTCGCAGCTTTATATGCTTTATCCGCAGCATCCATTGCTTCTTTTAATGCACTTGTAACAGTGATATAGCCATAGATTTCAGTATAGTGTTGTTCCCAGCCTGAACCGGTCCAACATTGACCATTTCTAACACCTATTGTAATTTCATAAGTTCCAGATTCAAAAGTCTGCATTAGAAAGCCAGTGTTCACAAAGTGATCCGGAGTAGACGCTCCTGTAGATAAGGTGCCATTTCCATCCGTGTACCACATTAGTAGGGTGTGAATATTAACACCCTGCAGAGCGTCCGTGTCATTGCATAGTAAGCTTATAGCGGGATATTGCTGTGTGGAAGAGCTTGCGCCCAGACCTGTAGCAGTTGCGTTTATCATGGCTGAACCAATGATTTTGCCAGGTTCCAGCACAATTCCTGGAATTACCTCAACTATTTGCGTATAATTAAGGTTGCCTGTTCGAGCACGTATTGTGTACTTGCCCTTAGGAGTTGTTGGAAAGATAAATGATGCCTTTCCGCCGCCAAGTGCGTTTGAAGTTGTCTTTGCAACTAGTACCCAGTGAGATTTGTCAGGTTGACTTGCGTACCAATTATATGTCGGGAGATAAATTTCAATGCTCACTGCAGTGTTTGGAGATAGACCTGAGGACCATTCGATAGTGTAGTTTGTGCCAATGGTTTTATAGATGCTTCCAGCAACCATGCCGGTTGAACTGTTATAGGTCGTAGTTGGTCCTACGGTTACCCGCGGGATAAGCAGTCGATAAGTGAACGTATGCTCGGTACTGTTCCAGTTACCAGCACCATCCCACGCTCTAGCCGTAATAGTATGCTGACCCTCGGCAAGGTTCCATATTTGATACTTATACTGGTCCTTTCCCGAGATTTTTCCACCAGTTATATCAATCCAAGCGCCAGAATCAACTTTGATTTCCACCTTAGAAATATTGCTGCCACTAGAACTTTTTGGTAACGCATGATCAAACGCTGTCACATAAGTCCACATATAATGATGGGCGACGTCAACCATTACACCATCGACAACAGAGTTTTTCTCAGGAACATCAATCCTGACAAAGGGCTTAGTTGTATCGATTATTTGCCACGGATAGACCGTATATCCTTGCCTTTTGACATCCGTAGTTGAAACCGTCCAAGTGTATACATCTTCACGTGTCGGGCCTTGCGCAAAAACAATTGTAAAGTTTCCATAACGATCTGGCGGAATGCCATCCGCATTCTCATCAGATGCTTCGAATGTTACCTGTCGTAAACCCGCCTCGTAGGTTGCACTCCAACTGGCAGTTGGGTTGTCTTCTATGCTCACGTTATACGCTGTTGGACGATAGTCAGTGTCTCCAGCCTGTATTTGCGGAAAGACTATCAGAACCTTAAAAATAGCATCTTTTGAGGTAGCGTCATTTTTGATCCTAAAGGTTTTAGTTTCAGCGCCCCCGCTGTAATATATAGGAAAAACCTTACAGTATTCCACCGTGTGCTCTGCAAAGCTTGGAAGGACATTTATAGCAAGAACATTCACTGATGCTAATAGAATCAACAAAAAAATCACTGTTTTTTTCATTTTTACCACCTTTTAAGCGACAGAATCATTTAATGACTTTTATATTTAAGCTATTTGTAAACATCTTGAAAACTCTGTATACTAAAATATTAGAAGATTATAATATGTTATGTTTCACTCTAAATATCTAAAACATGCGCTTTAAAATTGAAAAGCGCTCTAAAAATTCAACATGCCACGTACCAAATTGTGAGCCAAAATAGCTTAAAATACGCATTTAATTGTCTATCAATGTTGCCAACTGTCTATATATTAAAGTTTACAAATGCTAAAATTCTGCCGAAAGCCATAAAATACTTTTCAGAATAACTAGACTACCATGAAAGCACAATTTAGTGTCATCTTGTTTGCGCTCACACTGACTTTAAGCATATTTGTTATTCAGTTTGAAGCTCGCAAAGTAGCAGCAGATAATGTCATTTTTATTAGAGCTGATGGACAAATCGATCCACAAACAGCACCAATCGAAAGAAATGGAGACCTATACACGCTGATTAATAACATACTTTCCAGCAGAAGTGGAATCATCATAGAAAGATCCAACATGACGCTGAATGGGGCTAATCATATAATTCAAGGCGCAAATCTTTCTGATAGCGGAGGCATATATATTTACAATTCGTTTAACGTGACAATCAAAAATGTGACGCTTAAGGGTTTTGATTATGGCATAATGTTTTCTAATTCCTCAAATAATCATATAATAGAAAATTCGATTGAAGCAAACAATTATGGTATTTGTCTTAATAATTCGTCCTATAACCATTTTTTTCATAATAATTTTTTATATAACTCTTGTTACATCTTTCTACAGAATTCTATAAACGCATGGGACAACGGCTACCCATCTGGCGGAAACTACTGGAGCAGTTATTTAAGCGTCGACGAATTTAGTGGACACTATCAAAATGAAACTAATAGTGACGGCATATGCGATGAGCCCAAAGAAATAGATGCAAATAATTTAGATCATTATCCCCTTCTTAAGATTTGGCGAGGTTCGATTAGAAATCTAGTTACTGGCGAGAGCTACTCTACAATTCAGCAAGCGATAGATAATGCAGAAAATACCGAAAGGATATTAGCTCTTGCGAAAATTTATCAAGAAAACGTAAAAATTACCAAGAACATCGAATTATTAGGTGAATGCCCCAATTCAACAATAATTGATGGAAATTGGGACGGAATCACATTAAGCATTAATGCAAGTAAAGTGAAAATCAAAGGATTCTCGATAATAAATGGTTCACCAACTAACTTGGCAATTTTCAATTCCTCTGATAACGTTCTTATGGAAAACTACATAACTAGAAGCGTATATGGTGTTTTGCTTGATGAATCCATAAACAATACTATAGCAGAAAATGAGATAAAATCTGCCAGATATGGAATCTCGGCACTTAATTGTTCCGAAAATAGGATAAGCAATAATAGGATAACATTTTGTTCCGACTCTGCTATTTCACTCACTGATTCGAACAACAACACTATCAATAAAAACACTATAGAAAGAAACTTTGACGGAATTAAACTCTTCAATTCTTCGGGCAACATTATAATCGAAAACATCGTAAGGATAAATCGTAATTGCGGCATCAAAATTGAATCAACATCAGATTATAATTTTGTGAATGATAATGTAATAGAGCAAAATGAAAACCATGGAATAGTGCTGTATTCCTCGAGTTACAATAATATCTACAACAATAACATGACTTTAAATGGAGCTAGTGGAGTTATTGTTTACATGTATTCAAATTATAATCTCATAGCTCACAACACAGCGACACTTAATTTCAAAGGAGTGGCACTAGGGGCTTTTTCAGGTAATAACAACGTGAATGAAAATAATTTAGTAGACAACAATTATGGAGTAATTCTCGACACGTCTCAAAATAACACTATTTTCGCAAATAATCTAATATGTAGCAAATATTACGGTGTCTACTTATATTCATCCCCAAATAACACCATCATCAACAATAAAATCAGAAACGGCTTCACCGGGATTTCCCTTTACATGTCTTCCCAAAATCTGCTCTCTAATAATCTGCTAACCAATAATACATACAATCTCGAGGTAGACGGAAAGAATATTTCACATTTTATAAACCAAATTGATACCTCAAATGTTATCGAGGAAAAACCAGTTTATTATCTGATCAATAAACAAAACTTCACAGTCCCACTTGACGCAGGGTACATAGCTATGGTAAACTGCAGCGAAATAACAGTGCGGGACCAAAGTCTAAGTCATAATGCAGAAGGTGTTCTATTAGCTTATACCACAAACACAACCATAGTAGCAAACAACATTACGAATAACAGATGCGGCATACATCTACATAGTTCTTCGAACAATTTAATTTATCACAATAACTTCGTAAATAACATTCGAAATGTCTACACGTTTAACTCCATAAACGTGTTTGATAATGGGTTTGAAGGAAACTACTGGAGCACATGTTCTGTACAAGATTCAAACAAAGATGGTATAGGTGACATACCGTACATAATAGACGACGACAGTAAAGACAATTTTCCTTTAATGGGCACATTCTACAGTTACAGCATTGCAGAAAGAGTGTACGTGGAAATCATTTCTAACCTCACTATCAAAAAAATAGAGTTAATTGAAGCTAACAGCACTATTAAAATCTCTACCTTAGAAGCGAGTACGGATCAAGCGCAGGGCTTTTGCAGACTGACCATTCCTCACGCAGTAATATCTCCGCCCTATAATATAGTAATAAATGATTCTCCAATGGCGTCTAAATTAGTTTTTGAAAACGAAAACCTGAGCATAATATACTGCAGCTATCCAGATCAAATAATTCAAGAATTTCATGTTTTCGTTATTCTACTTTTATTCATCACTTTAACTTTAATAACATTAATATTTCACAAAATAAGATTCTGTGGCCACTAATTAACATATGAATCTAAAAGCTGCAAGAAAAGCGTTATTAAAATCGTTCTACTCCCAAAATCTAATTGCAAGATAATTGGCAATTCGTCAGCTACACCATAAAACAATAACGTACGATTCTGCAATTCTCCCCAAGATTGAAAACCAACAATACCAAAATCGTTGAATACAGTTAAAATTTACTAAGGCACCATCCTATGTAAAATTCTACCTCACGCTATTTTCTGTTGCCATCTCCTCTATTTTCAAGCGTAGCGTCAAGCGCGGACAAATAACTAAAAAATACCTACTGAGCAGTCAAACGAGAGGCATCATAATCTAGGTTTTTCCAAACTCCATAGAGATTATACCTTTTAAACAATCTTGCCTTATCGTTTTATAACCTAGCTCAAGCATTAATCCTTCAACAAACTTTGCAATAAGCTCGGTGGATTCAGCTGTTAAAATCGAAGATACACATCTAACCTTCACATTTCCCTTTTCGCCTTTAACCAAGATTTCGTTTAGTTCCCATTCTAGCGTGGCTAAAAATTCTTCAAGAACACCAAGCGGATCCGAATATCTCGCAGAAAGACTTTTTCCACAAAGCCTTCCGAACTCGTACCATTTCTCACGAAGAACTGCACCATCCTTAGGATATAATTTACTAATAAGATAGACAAACACGTCATTAGAAACGATTTTGGCGCCTAAAGACCTGTAAACATCCATGAACTCGTAAAATTCAACAACCTCGCCGAAGGAACGACCAGTATTATTGACCTTTAACGCGTACTCAAGGATTTCTGAAACGAAACTGTAAAAGGGTTTCCCCTGTCTATTCGCCATTTCTATAAGTCCCTGAACCAATTCTTCTGGAACCAGAATCAGCTTTCTGCTCTTGCCTGCTCTTCTAACCGTTTCGCATTAGCCCCCTTAATTGACTGGCTAAACTTTAAATGTATAAAACCTTTGGCTATGCGCTTCTCAATACATGTGTAACCCAAAGAGTTAAATGCTCCTTCCAAAAAAGCGCCTAAAAAGGCCGTGTAAGACTCTGGAAAACGGGGACTCACACATCGCACAGAAAAAAGACCATTACCCTCACTAGCTATGCGGAAGTCTTTAGCGTTCCAAAGGAAACCACGCAAGTGCCTTTCTAAACTGCTAACCTTATCCTCGAAATCTCTTAAAGAATAACATTTTCCACACCACTCCCCTATTTCAAACCACTTGTTAATCATCCAATCTTTGCTTTCACGATACGCCCTTTCCATAGCATCGTACAATAAACCTTCAGGGATAAGCACAAAACCAGACTCTTTAGCAGCCTTAAGAACCTCAAACTCACCTACAACATCACTTAACCTGCAACCCATATCATTAACCTTCAAAATCTGCTCCAAAGCCTCATTTGTAAGACCGAAAAGAGTAAGCCCATTACGATTTGCAAGAGCGCTTACACTGTCAACCAAATCCTCCCTTGCAGCAAGCATTTTCCTCTTCAAACAAACCACCAGCAATATATGAATCACCACTGTCATAATAAAAGCCTTTTCAGAAAAAGACCAACACTAGAAATCATATACATGCAAAAGCTAATAACAATCAACATCTATCAGTGTAATAAGTTGGCATTTCAGCGTAGGAGCATACTGTTTCAGCTTTTCTGTTTGTAATGTGGAATCATGAATTTGCTAGACTCTTCTTCCTCTTCTGCCGCCTGGTCTTCGCGTCCCATCATGGGGAATTGGCGTAACCTCTTCAATGCGTCCTATGTGGAACCCCGCTCGTGCTAGGGCTCTTATAGCTGCTTGGGCGCCTGGACCCGGCGTTCTTGGTCCTGAGCCGCCTGGAGCTCTGACTTTGATGTGTATTGCGGTTATCCCTTTGTCTTTTGCTATTTCGGCTACTGCTGTTGCTGATCGCATGGCTGCGTATGGTGAAGATTCCATTCTGTCTGCTTTTACAAACATTCCGCCTGACGCCCGAGCTATAGTTTCTGCGCCTGAAATGTCTGTTATATGAATTAATGTGTTGTTGTATGAACTGTAAATGTGGACGACAGCCCATTTATCCGTCTTTTTGCTTGCGCCACTCATGACTCTTCCTCTTGGGATGTTTCTCTTGATTTAGTTTCAGATGAAGCTGCAACCATTATTGTTTGGCGTAGTGGATGATTTGCATTTATAAGTGGACTTTTAGACGTGTAGGCTATTTGACTTTCTTCTTCTCTTGCAACGATATAGCTTGGCACCGTTACTTTTTGATTTCCAATAGTTATATGTCCATGGCTTATTAGTTGGCGAGCTTGATAGATTGTTTTCGCTAAGCCTTTACGAAAAACTATTGTTTGAAGGCGACGTTCAAGAATGTCTTCTATTGTCAAATCCAAAATATCATCTAACACTGCTGTTTCTGGGAGAAAACCAAGTTTTTTTAAGCGTCTTAAGAGGTCTTCTTCCATTTTTTTGCGTTCTTCTGCTGATCTGCCTATAAGCGAACGGGCTATGCCTCTGAACTTTGACAGTTGTGTTTCATGGCGCCATAGTTCATGCTTGTTTCGCAGACCATATTGTCCTAAAAGTTTAAGTTCCTCTTTAAGAATGTCGCTTCGCCAAGGAAAACGTGGAGTATCATACTTTTTCCTTTGCTTCTTTGGGTCGCCCATAGTTACTTACCTTCTGCTGTTGTTGGCCTAAGGATTGCTTTCTTTTTCACTCCCAAAGCTTTTCCTGACCTTCCAGTCGTCTTAGTTCTTTGTCCACGCACTTTGAGCCCATAAGCATGTCTATAGCCTCGCCATGATTTTATTTCTTTCATTTGTTCAACATCCATCTTTGTTCTCAAAATGAGATCAGCGCTGATTAAGTGCTTGTCTTCGCCAGTTTCTGCATCTTTTCTTTTGTTCAAAAGCCAACTTGGAATCCCATGTTTTGTCGGATCTTTAATTATCTCCTCTATTCTTTCAATGTTTGCCTCAGTTAAGAGACCAGTACGAATGTTTGGGTTGATTCCTGCTTTTTTCAATATTGCATTTGCAAGGCTCAGGCTTATTCCTTTAATTTTCTTCAATGCATAAGGTGCCTTCAGAGTGCCATCTACATCTGTGTCTATTATTCGAAGTATATGGCGAAATTCTTCTGACATTTACTGCCATCCATTTTTGAATAAGGCTAACTACGAAATAAACCATATTTTATTTAAACCTTCCTTAAAAGATTACATTACAACCTATTGGAAGATCGTAGAAGATCATCTTCGCATTTCCTCAAAGAGCGTCACAACGAGCATTTGGGATAATAATCTTTCGTAAATGAAAATAAGTCACCGCTTGGATTTTGGAATTTTGCAATCCTTTGATTTATTCACTAATAATTTTCCTTTTTCCATTAGAGGCATACCGTCAACTTCTATGCTTGGGTTGTATAGGACAAAATCCCAGTGTATTGACACTTTATTCACGCCTCCTAAATGGACGTTGTTCCCTATAGCTATGTGGGCTGTTCCAAGTGCTTTTTCATCATATATTCTATAGCCCGTAAGTTTCATATCGTAATTTGTTCCAATGCCAAGTTCCGCTATTCTATCCTTGTCGCCTTCAGCTTTATCCAACAATTTTCTAAACACGTCGCTTCCTCTTTCAGCCTTAAAGTTCACAACTTTTCCTTCTCGAAAATAAAGCTGAAGATTTTGAATTTTATAGTCTTTAAATTCATCAACAACGAGCACACCATTAGCCGAAGTCTCTATAGGAGCTACATAAACTTCTCCGCCTGGAACCTCCACCTCACATTCTTTCCCGCTTAAGAAACAGTCTTCCAAGGTTCCAACTTCTATTCCAATATGCCGATTATCAATGCTAAAGGTTAAATCAGTGCCGTTAGCGTCATAAACGCGAACTGAACTCTTTCCGTGAAGCTTAGAGGCGACAAAGGTTCCGGTTTTTCGAATTTTTGCATAATCGACATTAACAGCATTGACAAATGATCGAAGATACTGTTCATAGTCTATGCCCATATTTTCCACGCATGCAGCGGAGAGCAAATTCACATACAAGCAAGGTTTAGCCCTAATAGTCTCGTCGACACTGTCCCAAAAAGAAAATATCGCTTTTTTAACATTTTTGGGGATTTTTCTTAAATCGCCAAACTGGCTAAGCCATACAATCACATCAGAATTTATTAAAAGAGAACGCACATGTTTAGGAAGAACTTTAACCACGTTTTCTGACGGAATTCCTGCATACTTCAAGAAGACTTTCTCATCAAACACCCATAAATGTGGATATGCCCCTACCGCATAAGATTCCAACGTTATATATTCAGCCAGAGCCTTATTGTGAAGACCACATATGATAAGCACATTTAATTTTTCCTTCAGATATGCTATATTAGTAACTATAGTATGGGCAACTTCTCTCATCGACTTTTCAAGCATATGCTTCACTATGCATTTTTAAACCACAACATCATTTGGCAATCTATAGTTAAATGAAAGAAAGCATAAGAGAAATTTAAATTTCACTACTTAAGGTGAGTGAGGAGAAACGAATTTGAGATGTTGCATTATTATTTAAGCGAAAATTGCATTAAAATGTATAAACTAATCATTTTTTCTGTTAGCGATGACTAATGGAAGTAATGATTATTTGGTTTACGGTGGGATAAATATGAGTTTTTCTGGTGGTAGTATTTTGTTTATTTCGTTGGCTATAAGCATGTGTAGTCCTCCTTTAAGCATGTTTAGTGGTGACAGGCTTTTTTCGAGTTCATTGTTTGATGAGAGTCTTTTCATCTGCCTTTTAGCAT